>Ga0214921_10002309_pt1 | contig 31216 bp, 29 predicted proteins | sample LL1505_MetaG_FD_177992 | JGI IMG/M metagenome (GOLD analysis project Ga0214921, IMG submission 177992) | Freshwater microbial communities from Lake Lanier, Atlanta, Georgia, United States - LL-1505 | ecosystem: Environmental > Aquatic > Freshwater > Lake | place: USA: Georgia | collected... | reverse complement strand
GGCCGACGTGTCGCTCAACAACATGTTCGGCGACCACATGGTCTTCCAGCAGGGCATCAACAACAAAGTCTGGGGCAAGGCCGATCCCGGCGAGGCCGTCACCGTGACGCTCGGTGGGCAGTCGAAGGCCACGACGGCGGGTCCAGACGGCGCATGGCACGTGCTGCTCGACCCAGTCATGGAGTACGGCGGCCCGCACACGCTCACGGTGAAGGGGAAGAACACGGTCACGTTCAACGACGTGCTCATCGGCGAGGTCTGGGTCTGCTCCGGGCAGTCGAACATGCAGTGGGCCGTGAACCAGTCGAATGATCCCGACCTCGAGATGGCGGCGGCGAAGTTTCCCAACATCCGCCTCATCTCCGTGCCGCAGGTGGGCCTCCAGGAGCCGCAGTGGAACTTCAATGGAAAGTGGCGGCCGTGCTCGCCTGACACCGTGATCAACTTTTCGGCCGTCGGCTACTTCTTCGGTCGCCAGCTCCACCAGACGCTCGGCGTTCCCGTGGGGCTCATCAACAACGCCTGGGGCGGCAGCGCCGCCGAGGCGTGGGTGAAGCGCGACAAGCTGGCTGCCAATGAGAAGCTCAAGCCGTTGAACGACCGCTGGCTGAAGATCGAGGAGGCGCTGCCCGCCGCGATGGTGGAGTTCGAGAAGAAAATGGCCGAGTGGAGGGTGGCCGCTGAGAAGGCCAAGACGGAGGGGAAGGCCGCGCCGCCGCAGCCGGGCAACCCCAACGGCAACATGACCGGCAATCACCGCCCCGGCAACATCCACTCCGGCGTGCTCACGCCGTCGATCGGCTACGGGATCCGCGGCGCGATCTGGTACCAGGGCGAGAGCAACGCGGGCCGTGCCTATCAATACCGCGACCTCTTCCCCTTCATGATCCAGTCGTGGCGCGACGAGTGGGGCCTCGGCGACTTCCCCTTCTATTGGGTGCAATTGGCGGACTTCAAGGCCGAGAAGGTCGAGCCGGCCGAGAGCGACTGGGCGGAGCTCCGCGAGGCCCAGACGATGACGATGAAGGCCCTGCCGAACACTGGCGAGGCCGTGATCATCGACATCGGCGAGGGGAAAGATATCCATCCGAAGAACAAGCAGGACGTCGCCAAGCGGCTCGCCCGCTGGGCGCTTACCGAAACCTACAAGGTGCCCGGCATCCCCTGCCGCAGTCCGATCTATACGGCGATGGAGAAGCAGGGCCCGAAGGCCGTGCTCTCGTTCGACAACGTCGCCGGTGGCTGGCGGCCATTCGACGTGGCCGAGCCGGTGGGCTTCACGATCGCCGGCGCCGACAGGAAGTTCGTGGCCGCCCAGGCGAAGATCCTGCCCGACGGCCGGATCGAGGTCTGGAGCGACGCCGTGGCCGAGCCTGTGGCCGTGCGCTACGCCTGGGCCGACAACCCGGTGTGCAACATGTACTCCGCGGCCGGGCTGCCGCTGACGCCGTTTCGCACCGACGATTTCCCGGGCGTGACGGCCACGGCGAATTAAGCGTAGGACAGGCTTTAGCCTGTCTCGGGTTCTCGTAGGACAGGCTTTAGCCTGTCTCGGTTCATGACAGGCTGAAGCCTGTCCTACGTGCCGCCGTATGGCCACTTCCCCCCACTGGGTATACTGCCACCCTCACAAACCACGGAGGGTTTCGACCTTGAATCGTCTCTGCCGCCGCTCTCACGCGTTCCTCGGGCTCGTCGCCCTCGCTACGCTCATCGCAGGCTGCAACTCCCGCTCGATCGACGTGGGCCGCCCCGACATTCCCCTGCGGGTGACGACATCGGCCGATCCGTCGCGGCACGACCTCCGGGCGATGCCCGACGTGATCACGAAGCCGAAGCCGTTTCGGCTTCCCGACGTGATCGGCGCCGTGCCATCGCTCGAGCCGGTGACGATGGCTCCCCGCAACGGCCTCGTGCTTCCCGTGGCCGGGCGCGACGCCGCCTCGCCGTCCCCGCTCGACGTTCCCGCCAGGCGGCCGGCCGTCGAAGAGGTCGCTGCGATGCTCCGCGAGTATCTGGCGGCCTTCAATCGCCACGACGCTCCGGCGCTTGCCGCCCACTGGACGGCGAGCGGTGAAAATGTCGACCTCGACACGGGCGAGACGATCCGCGGCCGGGAGGCCGTGGCCGATGTCTTCGCGACCCTTTTCCATGAAGATGGAGAAGCGGCGATCGACATCGACATCGAGTCGATTCGCCCGCTGCGCGACGACGTCGCGGTGGTCGACGGCGTCACGCACATCGCGTTTTCCGACACGCCTACCGGGGCGATGCCGCCCTCCAGCAGCCGATTTGCGGCGGTCGTCGTCAAGGAACGCGGCCGCTGGATGCTCGAAAGCGTGCGTGAAGCATCGCTCGTGCAGCCGGTCGGCCCGAGTGCGGCTCAGCCGCGGCCGATCGACGCTCTCGGCTGGCTCGTGGGCGCCTGGGAAGACGCGGGCGAGGGTGTGACAGCCAGCACGCAGTGCTTCTGGAGCGGCGGGCGGTCGTTTCTCGTGCGGAGCCACGTGGTCACGTTCGACTCAGCCGACGCCGTGCGGCCGGCAGCGGGCGATGACTCGATCCCCGGCCTGCTGCCGCCGGGCGCCGGGCCGCGTCGCGAGATCACTGAGATCATCGGCTGGGATCCCGAGAGGGCCCAGCTGCGATCGTGGCTGTTCACGTCGGAAGGTCGGTTTGCCGAGGCCGCGTGGACGCCCGAGGGCAAGCACTGGCGCGTGCAGGTCGAAGGGCAGGGTGCCGACGCGGGCACGACGGGCAGCCTCGTCATCGAGCGGCTCGGAGCCGACGATCTCACGATCCGCTGCGACGACGCCGGTCTCGCCGACGTCCTGCCCCCCGCCTGCGACTTTATGCGAACCGCCCGGCTCGGCGCCTCCGAGTAGCGGCCCGATGCGCCGCACGCTCGAACTCGCGGCCAATGCGTTTCCCGTCTGGGTGCTCGCGGCCTGCGCGTTGGCACTGTTTCAGCCCGCATACTTCACGTGGTTTCGGGGCGAGGCGATCGTCATCGGCTTGGCCGTGATCATGCTCGGCATGGGGATCACGCTCTCGGTCGACGACTTCGCCCGTGTCGCCACCCGACCAGGAACGGTCGCCGCCGGGTTCGTGGCCCAGTTCCTCATCATGCCGACGGCCGGCTGGCTCGTGGCCACCCTCTGCGACTTGGAAACACCGTTCGCCGTCGGCCTGATCCTCGTGGCCTGCTGCCCGGGCGGCACCGCCTCGAACGTCGTCACATATATCGCCCGGGCTGATGTTGCCCTCTCCGTGCTCATGACCACCTGCACCACGCTCGGCGCCGTCGTGCTCACGCCGCTGCTCACGAAGCTGCTGGCCGGCCGCCTTGTGGAAGTGGACGCCTGGGGCCTGTTTCTCTCGACGCTCCAGGTCGTCGTCCTGCCGGTGGCGGCGGGCGTGGCGATCAATCGCTGGCTCCCGGGCGTGGTGCGCACCGTGATGCCGGTCGCGCCCCTCGTGAGCGTGCTCACGATCGCGCTGGTGTGCGCGAGCATCATCGGGCAAAACGCTGCCGCAGTCACGGCGAGCGGCCCGCGGCTCCTGGGCGCAGTGGTGCTCGTCCACTCGATCGGCTTCGGCGTGGGCTACCTCTTCGCCTGGCTCCTCGGCTACGACCGCACCGTGGCCCGCACGATCTCGATCGAGGTGGGCATGCAAAACTCCGGCCTCGGCGTCGTGCTCGCCCAGAAGCACTTCCCCGCCGAGCCGCTCACGGCCGTCCCCTGCGCGATCTCGAGCGTGGTGCACTCCGTGATCGGCAGCCTCCTCGCCGGCTGGTGGCGCCTGCGGGCGTAAGACAGGCTCGAGCCCGTCTTACTTCCGTGGCCCGGACGTCGAGGTCGCCATTTGCGGCCGCTTCACGAAGTAGATCTTCGGGTCGTCCACCACCCACGGCGTGCTCCACGTCTTGCCGTCGTCCATGGTGCAGACGTTGTAGAAAAACGTCTTCAGCCACTCGGTGCGGTAGCCGTAGGGAAACTGCGACGTGATGTGGTCGTCCATCGTGAGATCCTCGACGCCCTGGCTCGCGAAGAAGTGGATCATGCCGTCGGGCGTGAACGAGAGGCCGAGCGTCCACCAGCCGAGCTGGTCTTCGGGAATCGAGGGGCCGCGGATCTCGCCGCCGTTCTTGCCGCTCCGCGCGCGAATGTAGGCCTGCTGCGGAAGGTTTTTCTTGGCGTTGGCCTTTTCGTAGCAGATGAACATGCCCGGCCAGTATTCCTCTTGGCCCCATCGGCCCTCGTTGGGATGGTCGTCGCCGGTGATGATCGCGTGGGTGAAGCAGCCGGCGCGGAAGCCGAACGACGGGCCGCTGCGCTTTTCCCACTGCTCGAACGGCGGCAGGTAGACACGCGTCACGATGCTCGGGCTGTCGGCCACGGAGATGCCGCGGCCGATCGAGCGGCTGGCAGCGAAGATCAGGTCGTCTTGCTGCATCTGGTAGGTGACCTTCCCCGGGATGCCGGCGTGGAGCGACGAGATGAGCAGGCCGTGCGTGCTTCCCTCAAGGCCGGGGCTCGGGAGGGCGATGCGCTTCACCACGTCGGGCGTGCCGCGCTTCGGGCCTTCGAACCAGAGGCGATTGGCGCTCTTGCCCATCGGCCCACGCATCCGCTTGTCTTGCTCCTCGGAACTCTTCGGGTGGTTGTACGACCAGTTCCACTTCGCATCTTCGAAGTCGTCGGTCGCCCCTTTTGCCAGTGCGCCGGTGCCCGGCACGAGCACCGGCTTCTTGGCGGCGACGGGCTTCGCGGCGGGAGCCTGTTTCGCCGGGGCGGCCGGCGTGTCGGCGGCCCGGCCGACGGCCGTCAGCAGGATGGCGAGGGCGAGGCCCGTGCCGAGAACCTTCGCAGCGTGGTTGGAAGCAGCCATGGCAGAGCACCCCCGCGGGAAACTGGTGTGAGATTTTCCTGCTCATCGACCGCACGTCCTCGGCGAGTGCAGCCCGGGCGCGCGGCATGGATGCATTCGGGGCCGTTTGCCAGCCTTTCCCAGCCTGCCCGGTCGATGGTCGGACGACAGCCCCGGCAAAGTCCTCTGGAAATACCGCCCCGCGCCCGTCACAACTCCCGCCCGGTTTCACCGCTTCGCACCCCTGTCCGGGCCCTGCATCATGCATCTCGCGATCATGCTCCTGATCTTCTGGGGATCGACCTGCCTCGTCGCACACGCGGCCGACGACCCCGCCGCCCGTGTGGCCCGCTCGCACATTCAGCCGGTCGGCGAGATCGCCGCAGCCGAACGGTCGACACCCTGGGCGGGGCTCGTCACCGTCCGGGCGCCCGCCGTGCTCAGGGAGCAGTTTCGGCTCGAACGCGGCGCGGGGCTCGTGGTCGAGCAGGTCGCCCCCGGCTGCGTGGCCGAGCGGGCGGGCTTCAAGCGCCACGACGTGATCGTGGCGGTCGACGGCCAGCTGCTTCTGCTCCCCGAGCAGTTCGTCACGCTCCTCGAATCCTCGGGCGATGACGCTCCGCTCGAATGCCGCGTGCTCCGCGGCGGCGTCGAAACGATGATCTCGCTCCGCCATGTCCCCGCACCGTCGACGACAGCCATGGGCCTTCTCAAGCCGGCGGAGTCGTCGCTGGCCCTCGTGCCACGCAAAGCGGCGCCGGTGGCCACCGTCATGCAACTGCCAGACGGATCACTCCAGCACCGTGACACCGACTACCTCGTGAAGCTGACCGGCGGCGACGAGCCGAAACTCGTCGTCCAGGATGGCCGGGGCCGCATCATCTTCAACGGGCCGATCGACACGCCGGAGCAGCGGAGCCTCGTGCCCCCGGAGGCCCGGAGCCGCATGGAAGGGCTGGAGCGGCTCGTCGCCCAGCAGCAGGCGCTCAAGGCGGCGACGGGCGTCGCCGAACGAGCCAAGCCGCCCAAGGCGCGGATCGGCGCCCTCGACATCAAGCCGGTCGAAATCAAGTGAGCCGCGGGCTCAAAATCGGACCTCGGCCACATCGCGCGACCAGCCGCCGCCGGCCGACCGCGAGCCGCCGCCACCGCCGAATCCACCGCCGCCGATCATCGATCGCCAGGGATCGGGGCCGGTGAACGTGCCACGCGGCAGCGAGATCACCCACGGTCCCGCCCCGCGCGACATGCGTTCGAACGCATCCTGCATCTGCCGCCGCTGAATGTCTTGGACGCGTCGCTGTCGGCGCCGCTCCGCTTCGGCGGTCGCCGCCCCGTATGCCTCGCGGGCGAGGGCCGCCGACTCAGCAGACGTTTTGATCGAGTCTTCATACCGCTGGCGTGTGAGCAGGGCCTTCGCCTGCTCGAGCGCAGCCGTCGCCGACCGGACATCCGCCGACACGCCCTCGGCATACCAGGCCGCTGCACGGCGGATGAGGCCGTCGGTCTCCTCGATCTCGGCAAAGGCCTGCCGGGCCAGCCGGTCGTCTTCGGTGGCGAGCTCCTCGGCCCGGGAGGCGGCAGTCTCGGCCGCATCGATCACGCGAGCGGTCTGCAGGAGATCGGGCCGTGTCGCGGCCATGCCACGCTCGGAGAGCTGCACGAGCCGGCCGGCCTCGCGGCAGTGTTCGTTGGCTCGCACGCGGTCGGTACGCTGCCGCTCGAGCCGCTCCTCGAGTGTTGCGATCCGCCTGCCGGCCGCCGTCGCCCGCTGCGGCAGCGAAGCCCGCAGACCGTCGAGCTCCTGCCGCCGGTCGGTCACCGCGACCTGGCAATTCTCCACCCACGCCTCCTGCCGCACCGTCTCTTCGAGGAGTGCGAGCGCCTTGAAGTAGTGCTGCCGCGCCGGGGCTGCCGCCTCCTGAGCCTCGGCGATCATCCGCCGGGTGTGTTCGAGGCCCTCGTCTGCCTTGGACACGTTGTCGGCGATGTCAGACCACGAGCTTTCCGCATACGCCTCAGCAAGATGCTCGAGCGCCCGCACGGTGGCGGCCCGACGGCCGGCGAGCGCCTCGAGCCGCGTCACGCAGCCAGGCAGCAGGTCGTCGATCTTCGCCTTGGCGGCGACGATGCTCTCGAGAATCGCGAGCGCCTCGGCCGCATGCCGCTCCGCATGCTCCACGTGCGCGATCGCCCCGTCGGTCTCGCCGGCATCGAGCAAGTTGGCGGCAAGTGCGACATGCTCGCGAGCCTTGCCGACGTGCACCGTCGGATCGGCGCCCGGCTCGGCGAGCAGCCAGCCTTCCGCGCGCTTGGCTTTGATCTTCTGCTCGGCGTCGTCGGCCGCTGCGGCCGCCTTGTGACGGCGATCGTCGGCGGCCTCGAACGCATCGAGCCGGTCGGTGAGCGTGGCGAGCCCGGCGAGCGCTCCCTCGAGCCGGCCGCGGGCGTCGACGGGATCGCTCTCGAGGTCGTGCCGCGCAAGCGCCAGGCTGCGGATCGCCGCCGCAGTGGCTGCCTGAAACGCGGCGCCAGACCGGCCGCGCGTGGCCAGCTTTTCGATGCGGCCAGTGGCCTCGGCCACGCCCGACTCCAGTTTCGTGGCCAGGTCCCGTGATGTCTCGTGCGCCTGCTCGAGCACGTCGAGCGGCGCCCGGCATTCCCCGGCCACGTCGGCGAGCGGCGGCCGGGCCTCTGCCGAGTCGAGCAGCCGGATGCAGTCGTCGGCGGCAGCGGTGCCCAAAAACCACTCCGAATCGACCCGCTCCTGCGCCTTCTCCCACACGTCCATCAGCCCGAGCCAGCGCTCGCGATAGCGGCGAATCGCGTGCTGCACGGCATCGTACGTCGAACGCGTCTGCCCCTGCATCGGCGTCTGGAAGTCGGGGTCGGCGTGCGGCAGAAGCCGATGCCGCTCCTGCTGGGCATCGAGGAGATCGGACAGGGCCACGACCTCCTGCTTAAACGTGGCGAGTTTCTGGCGGGCTTCGTACACGCGGTGCTCATGCCGCGACCGCTGCACGAAAAACGCCGTCAGGCCCGCGAATGTGCCGAGGCCGAGCAGCGTCAGGGGCAGCGTGCGCGTGCGAAACACCCGCGCCGCCTCGATCCGCGCGAGCTCGCGATCCTGCCGCGTCTTCACCCAGCCCTCCGTCGCTTCGACGAGCGCCGTGAGGCCGTCGTCATAGAGCCCGTCTTTCGCCCGCGGTACGAAAACCTTTTCAATCAGCTCCTTTTCGATCGTCTCTGGATCGAGCCCGCTCGACACCTCGAGCGCCCACGGGGCCCGCATCGCGATCGTGCGGCCCTTCACGTCGAGCACGATCGTCACGTCGCCGGCGGGGTCGTAGCCGGCAGGCTGGTCGGCGCCCTCCCGCCGCCAGCGGTCGACGATGGCTTCGAGAAGGCTGCGGGCCGACTGCCCTTCCCGGGCATCGCCGATCACGATCACCCGGTAGTCGCGGCCAGTGGCCTTCTTGGCCGCTTCGACCGCCGCCTTCACCTTGCCGAAGGCGTCGGACGTTCCGGCAACGAACACGCGCCGCGAATCGGTGGGCGAGATCCGCGGCGGCTCGTCAGCGGCCACGGATCGGGCCACCGCGAACGCCACGAACACCGCCAGCCAAACCGCCATCGCGGCACCCTGCCGAAACACTCCACTGCGCATGAATCCTCCACGGAAAACGATCGATGAACGACGACGTCGAGCCTGGGAGTTTATCTCCAAGCGAGGCCCGATCTCAACGCATCGGCACGAAGCTCAGCGGCCGAAGTCTTCAGCCGTGGGCTGCGACGACCCCTGGGGAAAGAGGCTCGGCCGGGGCGCGGGCCCACGCGGCGCGGGTGTCGCCGGGCCGGGACGACCGGCCGGCTGCATGCCCGGACGAGCCTGGCCGCCGTTCGTCAGGCGCCGTGGGTCGCGAGGGCGGCCCGCATTGAGATCTGTCTTCGGTGTCGGTGTTGCAGCACCGTAGCCTTGTCGCCCGGCGGGCGCGCCGGCGCGCACCCCGCCGGTGAGCGGCGGCGCACGGCCCGGCGGCACGGTGGGCGCGGGTTTTGCCGCCGGGTTCTTCTCGGCGTCATCGACGGGCTTTCTGGGGGGCGGATCGGTCGGTGCGCCCGGCAGAATCAGCGTGTCGTCTTCCGGGGGCGCTGTCGCGTCGCGGGTCGGGCCGGGAGGCCCCGCGGCCCGCGGTCGGCCTGTAAGCGGATCGAGCCCGGAGTTTTGCATCGTGTCGACGCGTTCGCGGCGCATGCGTGCGCGTGCAGCCTCGGCCTCGGCCTCGTCGATCCGGCCGTCGGAGTCGAGGTCGAACCGTCGGAGCAGTTCATCGCGACTCATGCCGCCTGAGACGCTTGGTGTTTCGCGTCCTGGCACGAGCCCGCCACTGCGGCCGCCGGTGCCGGGTGCCTGCGCCAGGCCTTCGGCGGCAATCGCCAGCAGCAGACACGCCGTAAGCCCGCCGAGGCAGCAGACGCCGACGCCGACATCACGAATACGCATCATGAATCGCCTCCACCGGCAAGTGTACCGGCCAGCGGCCGGGCCATCATGTCGGCGACCGCGGCCGCAGCCATTTCGGCATCGCCACCGGCCTTCTCGAGCTCGCGTGCGGCCACATGACAGTGCACCGTGTGGCCGGCGACAACCGTGGCGGGTGGGTCGACCTCGCGGCAGACACGTTCGGCCAGTGGGCACCGCGGGTGAAACCGGCAGCCTGGTGGCGGGCTGGCCGGGCTCGGCACGTCGCCGGTGAGCACGATTCGCCGGCTGCGGCGGGCCGGATCGATCCGCGGCACCGCCGAAAACAGGGCCCGGGTGTAGGGATGCAGCGGTGCTCGGTAGAGCACGTCGGCCGCGGCATGCTCGACGATCCGCCCAAGGTACATCACGGCCACCTCGTCGGCCAGGTATTCGACCACCGACAGATCGTGCGAGATGAAGAGATACGTGAGCCCGAGTTGCTCACGCAGTTCCACGAGCAGGTTCACCACCTGCGCCTGGATCGACACGTCGAGCGCCGACACGGGCTCGTCGAGCACGAGAAACTCTGGCTCGAGTACGAGCGCCCGCGCGATGGCGATCCGCTGCCGCTGGCCTCCGGAAAACTCGTGCGGATAGCGACCGAGGGCCGCCGACGTCAGCCCGGTGCGCTCGAGGGCCCGGCACATCCGCTCGAGCCGCTCGGCCGCCGTGCCGAGGCGATGGATCACGAGCCCTTCTTCGAGGATCGCCCGGATCGTCATCCGCGGGTTGAGCGAGCCGTAGGGATCCTGAAACACGATCTGCATCCGCCGGCGCAGGGCCGCGAGCGCCGAGCCGTGGGTGGCCCGCACGTCGATGCCGGCAAACCGCACGCTGCCGCCGGTCGGCTCGACGAGCCGAAGGATGCTCCGGCCCACCGTCGTCTTGCCGCAACCACTTTCGCCGACGAGGCCGAGCGTTCGTCGCTTGGCGATCGCGAAGCTCACGCCATCCACCGCCCGCACGCTGCCGACCTGCCGGCGCATGAGGCCCTTCCGCACCGGAAAGTGCGTCTCCAGCCCCGACACGGCGAGCAACGGCTCGGCGCTCATGCCGCACCTCCGGCGCCGGGCGACCGCGGGGCACCGAGCTCGCCCGCGAACGGGCAGCGCACAAAGTGGCCCGGGGAAAACTCGTCGAGCATGGGCGGCATTGCGGCGCACTGCGGCAGCCGGGCGAAGGCACACCGCGGATGAAACCGGCAGCCGGAGGGAAAGTCTTGCGGCGCCGGCACCATGCCGGGGATCGTCACGAGCGGGCCCGCGTGCCGCGGCCCCGGCCGCGCGGCGAGCAGGCCGATCGTGTAAGGATGGCGGGGGTTCGCGAACAGTTCGGCTGCGGGCGCCCGCTCGACGATCCGGCCGGCATACATCACGGCCACGTCGTCGCAGGTCTCGGCCACCACGCCGAGGTCGTGCGTGATCAACAGGATCGCGGTGCCGAGCCGCGTGCGCAGGTCGGCCAGCAGGTCGAGAATCTGCGCCTGGATCGTGACATCGAGCGCCGTCGTGGGCTCATCAGCGATCACGAGATCGGGCTCACATGCCAGCGCCATCGCGATCATCACCCGCTGCCGCATCCCGCCGGAGAGCTGGTGCGGATACTCGTCGAGCCGGCGCTCGGGGTCGGCCATGCGCACGAGCCGCAGCATCTCCAGGGCCCGGGCCCGCGCGGCGGCGGGCGTGACGTCGCGATGCAGCGTCACCGCCTCGGCGATCTGGGCGCCGATCGTAAACACGGGATTCAGGCTCGTCATCGGCTCCTGGAAGATCATCCCGATCCGGCCGCCGCGGATCTGCCGCAGGGCAGGCTCCGGCAGCGTCACGAGATCATCGGCGCGGCCGTCGCGGTCGAGGAGAATTCGGCCCGACTCGATCACGCCGGGCGCCGCCACGAGCCGGAGGATCGACATCGCCGTCACGCTCTTCCCGCAGCCGCTTTCCCCCACGAGCCCGAGCGTCTTTCCGCGCTCGATCGACAGCGACACGCCATCGACGGCCGGCACGCGGCCGGCCGGCGTATGAAACGCAGTCACGAGATTCTGAATGTCGAGCAGCGGCATCTATTTCCTGGCCTCCCGAAGCCGCGGGTCGGTGGCTTCCTGGAGGGCCTCACCGATCAGGTTGTAGGCGAGCACGGTCAAGAAGATCGCGATCCCGGGAAACGCCACCAGCCACCACATCGCGAGATTGCTGCGGGCGTCGTTCAAGACAGAGCCCCAGCTCGCCGTCGGCGGCGGCGGGCCGAAGCCGAGGAACGACAGCGAGCTTTCGAGGAGCACCGCCGACGCAATCCCAAAGGTGATCGGCACGAGCACCGGCGCGAGCGCGTTGGGGAGGATGTGCCGGAGCATGATCCGCACGGGGCCGGCGCCCGAGGCCTTGGCCGCCATCACGAACTCGCTGCCCTTGAGCCGTAAAAACTCCCCCCGGGTGAGCCGGGCGATGCCCGTCCAGCCGGTGGCGCCGATGATCGCCATGGTGTGCCAGATCGTGGGCTTCTCGATCACCGCGATCACGGCCAAGATCAAGACGAGCGTGGGGATGCACATCACGATCTCCGTGACGCGGCTGGTCACCATGTCGACCCAGCCGCCGAAGTAGCCGCCGATCGCGCCCACCACGATCCCGATCGTGCCGGCGATGCCCATCGACACGAAGCCCACCAGGAGCGCGATCGTGGTGCCGTGCACCATCTTCGCAAACACGTCGACGCCCGCCTGATCGGTGCCGAAGAGATTCCGCCCGCTCGGCCGCCCCTCGTCGCGGGCGGGGTTCGCGGGCTCGCCCGGCCATTCGTCGGCCCGCACGCTCCGGTAAGGGTCCTGGAACACGAGCGGCCAGATCGCCCAGCTCTCCGGGTCTTTCTCCTTCAGATTCCGCGGATAGGTGCCGCGGAAGCGGTCCTTCGTGAAGATGGCGGGCTCGAGGCGGCGGTCGAAGTAGCCGAGGCAGGGGGCATAGATCGTGCCCTTGTAGCGGCAGAGCACGGGCTTGGTGCCGGCGATCGCCGGGGCGAAGAGGGCGGTGAGCATGAGCCCGCCGATAAAGGTGAGCGCGGCCATCGCGAGCTTCTTGCGGCGAAACCTCTTCCAGGCCTCCGCCCAGAATCCGGTCGAGCGGGCTGCTGCTGCGGCGCTCATTCGACGCTCACGCGCGGGTCGACCGCGCAGTACAGGAGATCGGCGAGGAGCTGCCCGGCGAGCGTGAGCATGCTGAACATCAGCGTGAGCCCCATGATCGTCGGATAGTCGCGCTCGCGGATGCTCTCGAAAAAGAGCCGCCCCATGCCGGGCCAGGTGAAGATCTGCTCGATGATCACCGACCCGCCGATCAGCCCCGGCAGCGAGAGCCCCAGGAGCGTGACGAGCGGAATGAGCGTGTTGCGGAAGGCATGGCGGAAGAGCACCCGCCACGGGCCCGCCCCCTTGGCCCGGGCCGTGCGCACGTAGTCCTGCCGCACCGCCTCCTCCATGTTCGCCTTGATGAACCGGCTGTCGTACGCCAGCCCCACGTAGGTCTGGCAGGTGACCGGCAGGATCATGTGCCGCGCCACGTCGCCGATCCGCGACAGAAACGGCGCGTCGGGCGGTAGGTCGCTCATCCCGAAGAGGGGCAGCTCCCAGCCCGTGCCGCGGAGCCAGACGGCGAAGATGATCTGCAGAAAGAGCGCCGCCACGAACGTGGGAAACGAGTAGAGCACGTAGAGCATGAGGCTCGACACCCGCTCGTCCGCACGGCCGCTGCGGGCCGAGGCATAGAGCCCGAGCGGAATGGCCGTGAGCCAGGCGAGCACGAGCGCCGTGCCCGAGATCAGAAACGTGGGGCCGATCCGTTCGGCGATCAGCGTGGCCACCGGCTGCTTGCGCGAGATCGAGCGGCCGAGGTCGCCGCGGGCCACGTTTGAAAGCCACTGCGCGAAGCCCACGGGCCACGGCTTGTCGAGGCCGTAGATCCGCTTCATGCGCTCGAGGTCTTCGGGGTTGAACTTCCGGCTCGGATCCGTCTCGCCGAGCTGCACCGTGAGCGGCGTGCCGGGCATGTTGCGGGCCAGGCCGTAGACGAAGCAGGTGATCACGACGAGCGTCAGGAGCCCGAAGATCACCCGGCGCACGAGATAGGCGGCCATCGGCTACTCCGTCTTCGGCATCCACAGGCTCCCGAAGCCGGGCGAGTAGTGGTAGGGGCCGCGCGGGCTGAAGACATAGCCGCGGAGCGACTTCGAGAATCCGTAGAAGCTGTTCCTCCAATAGAGCCAGGTGTAGGGCTGGTCGTCGTGGAGGATCTCCTGGATGCGGGCGTATTTTTCGGCCCGCTTCGCCCGGTCGAGCTCGCGGCGGCCTTCGGCGAACAGCCGGTCGACCTCGGGGTTGGAGTAGCCGATGAAGTTGCGGCCGGCGCCGGTGGCCCAGATGTTTTCGGAGGTGTCGGGGTCGGTGCCGGCCCCCCAGCCGCCGAGATAGGCCTGAAACTTCTTGTCTTGGGTGAGCTGCTGAAGCACGGTCGATTCGGTGGGCCGCACGTTCACGCGGACGCCGATCTGGTCGAGGTTTTCCTTCAAGAGCGTGCAGATCGCCACCCGCAGCGGCTGCTGGTTGACGAGCACCGTGAATTCGAAGGGCACGAGCCGGCCGTTGATCTCCTTGTCGCGCACGCCGTCGTTGTCGTGATCGACCCAGCCAGCCTCGTCGAGCAGGGCCTCGGCCTTGTCGAGATCCTGCTTCGAGGGCTCGAGCTTCTTCTTCGGCGCCATCCACGACGAGTCGTGAAACGGGCCCGCCGCCGGCTCGTAGAGGCCGTAGCAGAGCTTCTCGAGCATCGTGTCGTGGTCGAAGGCGTAGCTCATCGCCCGGCGCACCCGACGATCGGCGAAGAACGGCGTGTCGATGTTCCAGCCGAAGTGGAAGCTCACCCACTCGCTCGCCGTGGCCTTCGTGTTGCGCTCGTAGTATTCGCGGCCCTTCGTCTGCGTCGTCCATTGCTCGGGGAGAAGGATCATTTCGTCGATCTCGCCGCTCTTGAGCGCGAGGAGCGACGTGTTGGGATCCTCGATGATCCGAAACCGCACCTCCTTGAAGAACGGCGGCTCGCGGACCTGCTTGCCGCGCACCTCGGCCCAGCTGCCGCGCCGGCGGAGCACGATCTGCTGGCCGCGCTGGCGGTCGACGATCTCATACGGGCCGCCCACGACGGGCGCCTGCTCGAGCTTGACGTGCTCCGGGCTGTCCTTGAGCGTCGGATCGGCCTCCCAGGTGTTCTCGTACACGTGCTTCGGCAGCACCGGGAAGTTGATGTTCCAGACGTTCGTCGCCAGCGGCTCCTTGTGGAAAAACACCACGGTGCGATCGTCGTAGGCGTGCACCCAGCGGAGCTGGTCGGTGCCGCTGCGCACCGCTGGCACGGGCACCCGCGGATCCATGATCACGCGGTAGGTGAAGGCAATGTCGTGGGCAGTGATCGGCGTGCCGTCGCTCCACACGAGGTCGTCGCGGAGCACGACCTTGTCGAAGAGGCCGTCGGCGCTCGTCTGCCACGACGCCACGGTGTCGCTCGCGGCGAAGGGTTCGAGCTTCCTGTCGAACGAAAACAGGCCGAATCCCGTGAGCCCGAGGATGTCGAACTCGGCCGACGTGCTGATCATGATCGGGTTGGTGCTCCCGAGATCGCCGGTCACGTGCCGGTCGATGCGGGCCTCGAGATCGGCTTCGCCCGGGGCCGGCAGGCGGCCGAGCGCCGAGAGGATCTTGGCGTTGGCCTCGGGGGAATCGTTCTCGATCACGAGGGCCTCGGCCACTGTGGCGAGCGCCGTCTCCTTGGCCTGCTCGTCACGCAGGAGCGCCAGGCTGTCGCGCACCGGCCGGTCGATCCACTTGGCATCGCGATCGAGGGCCTCGAGCGTTGGCGGATCGAAGGGCTCGAGGAGCCGTTCGGCGGGGGGCGTGACGGGCTGGGCACGGGCCGCGTCGACGGCAGCCGGCTCGGGCTTCACCGAGGCGAGCGGGTCGGCCTCACGCCGGCCGCAGCCGAGCGCGGCGAGGCCGGTCAGGAGCCAGGCGACAGTCCACGTCACTGCGCGGGCATGGTCAACGAGGGGAAATCGGTCCATCGTGCTCTCCGCGGGCGTTTCCATTCCGCCTTCGGCAGCCGATGCTACGGCCGTGCGCGCCGGCCGGTCAATCCGGCGCGCGGCCGGCGGCACGCTCGGTGCGGCCCACGTCCGGGAACGTGTGCCCGAGCTTCTCCCGCTTCGTGGCCAGGTAGCGCTCGTTGAACTCGTGCACCGGCGGCAGAATCGGCACCTGGTCGATCACTTCCAGATCGAAGCCTCCGTAGATGAAGGCGTCGGTCTTCTTGGGATTGTTGGTGAGCAGCCGCACCTGCCGGAGGCCGAGATCCTTGAGGAGCTGGATGCCGACGCCATAGTCGCGGGCATCGGCCTTGTAGCCCAAGGCGAGGTTGGCTTCGACGGTGTCGAGGCCCTGATCTTGGAGCTGGTAGGCCCGGATCTTCTCGACGAGGCCGATGCCGCGGCCCTCCTGCGGCAGGTAGACGAGCACGCCCGCTCCCTCCCGGCCGATCATGTCGAGCGCCATGTGCAATTGATCGCCGCAATCGCACCGCAGGCTGTCGAGCAGGTCGCCGGTGAAGCACGACGAGTGGAGCCGTACGAGCGGCGCGGCCACGCTCGCGAGGTCGCCCATCACGAGCACGAGCGGCTGCTGGGGCTCGAACTTCACGCCGTAGGCGATCACGCGGAAGCGGCCCCACTTCGTGGGCAGGTCGGCCTCCGCGATCCGCTCCACGAGTTTCTCGCGGGTGCGCCGGTGGCGGATCAGTTCTTCGATCGTGATGATCTCGAAGCCGTGCTCGCGGGCGAGCGCGAAGAGCGCGTCGCGGTCGGCACGATTCCCCGACTCGTCGAGGATCTCACAGAGCACGCCGGCGGGCTGGAGGCCCGCCATGCGGGCGAGGTCGACGGCCGCCTCGGTGTGGCCGGCCCGCCGCAGCACGCCCCCCTCTTTCGCCACGAGCGGAAAGAGATGCCCGGGCCGCACGAAGTCGGTGGGCCGGCTCGCGGGGTCGAGGAGCGCGAGGATCGTCGTCGCCCGCTCGGCCGCGGTGATCCCGGTGCGGGCCGTGACGTGGTCGACGGGCACGGTGAATGCGGTGCCCAGCGGCGTCGAGTTGGTCTCGACCATCATCGGCAGTTCGAGCCGCTTGGCCGCGTCGGGCAGAATCGGCATGCAGACCTGGCCGCGGCCGTGCCGGATCATGAAGTTCACGATCTCGGTGGTCGCCTTGTCGGCGGCACACACGAAATCCCCTTCGTTCTCCCGGTCTTCGGCATCGACGACGATCACCATCTCGCCGCGCCGGATGGCGGCGACAGCGGCCTCGATCGTGGAGAAGCGGTTGGGCATCGGTCGTTTGATTATAGGATGGATTCGCGGCCGCCCAGCGGCGTGGACCGCCCACCACCCGAAAATCAGGCCCTCCGCATGCTCGACCGTGAGGAATACATCGAACAGGCCTACCTGTTTCGGGTGCTCGCCGAGCGGATCACCGCCGGTATCGCCGCCCAGGAGGCGCTCTCGTCGATCGGCCAGGAGGTGCTCGCCACCTCGAAGCTGCCGATGGCGATCGACTATCTCGTGGGGGAGCTCAAGCTCGTCGGCACGCTCTCGACAGCGATGTCGCGGCTGCCCCACTACTTCAGCGCCTTTCAAACGTTCATCATGCGGCAGGCCGAAGAGGAGGGCGGGCGGTTCGACATCCGCACGGCCCTGGCGATTCTCGAGCGTGAGGCGGCCTATCGGGCGGAGCACGCCACGCCGCAGGGGCTGTTCTTCTACCGCTTCGAGTGCCTGTCGCGCAACAGGCTCGACTACTCGTTCGGCCTGGCGGCGGTGGCCGACGATGGGCAGTTCGATCCCGAGTGGCAGACGTGGATCGCCACGGTGGGCCGACAGGTGGGGCTCATCGATCTCGCGGATCTCGTCTATGTGCGCAGCCCCGAATATTGGCGGCTCGAAAAGCGCGACGCCCTCGCCCGTGGCGTGGCCGACGCGGGGCCAGACCGCGTGATTCTCTTCGGCGAGAAAGAGGGCCGGATCGCGCGGGCCAACCGCGGCAAGGATCCGCTCTTCTTCTTCGCGGCCCTCCAGCGGCAGCTCGGCTATCCGCTCGTGCCGCGGCCGCGGCCAGTGACGCCCTCCGAAGAAAGCCCGGCCCTGCTCGCGCGGCGGCTCGAGCGGCTCGAGATGCGGGTGAAGCTGCTCGAGGAGGAGTCGAAGGGGGGCATCGACCTCTCGCGGTTCGATCCCAAAAACTTTCCGCCGGCAGCGGGGGAGTGATGGAGGATCTGCGGCGCGATGCCGAGGCTATTTGGTCGGCGGCGGTTCGGGCCGTCGCGCCGGAGCGGCTCGTGGCCGGCTGCGCCGCGGCTCTACGCGATGCCGTCGCTGCGGCGGAGCGCGTGGTCGTGGTCGGCGGCGGCAAGGCGGCCGCGGGCATGGCGGCCGGTATCGAGGCGGTGCTGGGGCCCGACCTGCTCGAACGGCACGGCGTGCGCGGGCTCGTGAGCGTGCCGGAAGGGTGCGGCCGTGTGCTCGGTCGGATCGAGGTCCGCGAGACGCGGCCCGCGGGGGCGAATCTGCCCACGCCCGCTGTCGTGGAGGCCACGCGCGAGATGCTCTCGTTCGTCGGCCCGCTCGGGCCCCGCGACCTCGTGCTCGCGGTGATCACCGGCGGCGGGTCGGCGCTCGTCGCGGCGCCGCGCGAGGGTGTGACGCTCGCGGAGAAGATCGCCTGCACCCGTGCGCTCTCCGAGGCGGGGGCCGACATCACCACGCTCAACGCGGCCCGCCGCGAGCTGAGCCTCGTGAAGGGGGGCGGCCTCGCGCGGGCCAGCGGCGCCGGCCGGCTCGTGGCCCTCGTGCTCTCCGACGTGATCGGCAGCGACTTGGCCGTGATCGCCTCGGGGCCGTGCCACACGCCGACCGCCGTCGCCGGTGCGTGGCTCACGCCGCGCGGCTGCCGCGTGGAGCACGTGGTCGTGGGCGACAACACGACGGCCGTCGAGGCGGCGGCCGCGGCGGCCTGGAGCCTGGGCTACGAGGTGGCAATCGACACGGCCACCGACGGCGAGCCGGCCGACGAGGTGGGCCGCCGGCTCGCCCGCCGTGGCCTCGAGCGTCTGGCGGAGGCGACCCGCGACGGGCGGAAGCGGGCGGTGATCGCGGGCGGCGAAGCGATCGTGCGCGTGCCGGCCGACCACGGCCTCGGCGGTCGCAATCAGCAGGCGGCGCTCGCCGCGCTCGCGGAGGCGCGAGCGAGGCACGGCGCTTGGCCGGCCGGCCTGCTCGTGGCGAGCATCGGCACCGACGGCGAAGACGGCCCGACCGATGCGGCAGGCGGCGTGATCGACGAGGCGGTCGCAGCGTCGATCGATGCTGCTGTCCTCACCGCAGCCCTCGGCCGCTGCGACGCCTATCCCGTGCTCACGAAAGCCGGCGGCCTCATCCGCACGGGCCCCACGGGCACGAACGTGGCCGATCTCCGGATCGTGCTCGCTCAGCCGTAAGAAAGCCTTCGGCCTGTCTCTGCACTCGATTGTCCTACGCCGGCTCGGGGCAGCCCCGTACCGTCTCGCCGGACGTTCGCTGCGGGCCTCCAGCCCTCCGCTCACTCGGATGTGCCTGCGCTGCGCCATCCATGGCTTCGCTGGTCACATACGCCGTCTCAACGGTAGGGGCAGCCCCTCGCCTCCCCAACTCGTAGGCGCCTGGAACTTTCGGGCGGGGCCATGGATGGGCAGTGTGTCGCGACTCGGCATCCCTTCGGGCCCGCCTCCGACCTGCCAAGCCCGCCGGGGCCATGGATGGGCAGTGTGTCGCGACTCGGCATCCCTTCGGGCCTGCCTCGGCTTACGCGACTGCACGGCTGGAGGCCGTGCGTCGCAGGTCAAGGCAAACCTTGGCTTTGCCTCCGACCTGCCAAGCCCGCCGGGGCCATGGATGGCCCGGCGGGCGTATATCTAGACGTCGCAGAGGGCGACGGCTTGCTTGAGGCCGGCGAGGGCGTCGCGGGTGGGGATGAACTCCTGCCCCACGTAGCCCTCGTAGCCGATGTCGAGCAGCTTCCGCATCAGGGGCGGATAGTTGATCTCCTGCGCGTCGTCGAGTTCGCCGCGGCCCGGGCAGCCGGCGGTGTGGATGTGGCCGATCACATCCTTGCACTGCTCGACGCGCCGCATCAGATCGCCGTTCATCACCTGCACGTGATAGAAGTCGAAGAGCATCTTCACGCGGGGCGAGCCGACCCGCCGCACGATGTTCGCCACGTAGTCGCAGTCGTCGCCCTGGTAGCCAGGGTGGCCCTTCATGGGGTGTGAGTCGTCGCGGGTATTCAAGTGCTCGAGGCACAAGGTCACGCCCTTCTTCTCGGCGTGGCTGGCGATCTGCTTGAGGCCCTTCACGCAGTTGTCGGCGCCCTCCTCGAGCGAGATCTCGCCGCTCTTCGGATTCTCGGCGTCGCGGTATTTGTAGCCCGTGAAGGCGATCACGCTCGGGAAGCCGGCCGCGGCTGAGGCGTCGATCATCTCCGTCGTGCGGGCGATCACCTCGGGCTGGTAGGCGGGGTTGTTAAAGCCCTTCATGAAGGGCGCTCCGGGCATGCCGTTGGGAGAGAGCGCGCAGATCAGGCCATGCTTCTTGAGCGTCGGCCAATCTTTCGGATCGGCGAGTTCGATCGACTTGCAACCGAGGTCCTTGGCCACCTGGCACATCTTCTCGATGTCCCACTTGTCGCCGGTGATTCCGTAGCACCAATAGACGAGCGACTGCTTGATCCGGCCCTTCATCGAAGAGTCTCCTTGCAAGGCGTGTGCGATGTGAACCTGCGGAACCGCGGCGGCGATGCCGGCGGCTGACGCGAGGACGGTGCGGCGGGTGACTTCACCAGACATGCGGGTACACTATCACGACTCGTTCCCAGGGGAAAGCGGCTCGCCTATGCCATCCATCAAGCGAATCCTCGTCACCGGCGGCGCCGGGTTTCTCGGCAGCCATCTCTGCGACCGTCTCGTGGAGATGGGGCACGACGTGATCTGCGTCGACAACTTCTTCACGAGCCAGAAGACGAACGTCGCCCACCTGCTCGGCTGCGGTAATTTCGAGCTCCTCCGGCACGACGTCATCCACCCGCTCTGGCTCGAGGTCGACGAGATCTACAACTTCGCCTGCCCCGCCGCCCCCGGCCACTATCAATACAACCCCATCAAGACGATGAAGACGAGCGTGATGGGGGCGATCAACGTGCTCGGCATGGCGAAGCGCTGCCGGGCGAAGGTCTTGCAGGCGTCGACGAGCGAGGTCTATGGCGACCCCGAAGTGCACCCGCAGCCTGAGAGCTACCGCGGCGCGGTGAACCCGATCGGCCCGCGGGCCTGCTACGACGAGGGCAAGCGGGCGGCCGAGACGTTGTTTATGGATTATCACCGCGCCAACGGCGTCAACGTTCGCATCGTGCGCATCTTCAATACATATGGCCCGCGGATGCATCCCTATGACGGCCGCGTCGTCTCCAACTTCATCCGCCAGGCGCTCGCCGGCGAGCCGATCACGATCTTCGGCACGGGCGGGCAGACCCGCAGCTTTTGCTACCGCGACGATCTCGTCGAGGGGATCATCCGGATGATGAACGGCCCGGACGACTTCGTGGGCCCGGTGAACATCGGCAATCCGGGCGAGTTCACGATCCGGCAGCTTGCCGAGCTCACGCTCGAGCTGTCGGGCTCGAAGTCGAAGCTCGTGGAGAAGCCGCTGCCCGTCGACGATCCCGAACGGCGCCGGCCCGACATCACGCTCGCCAAGCAGAAGCTCGCGTGGGAGCCGAAGGTGGCATTGCGCGAGGGGCTCGCGAAGACGATCGAGTGGTTCCGCTCGGTGAAGATCAGCGACTACCGCGCCCCAACACCAAACTATTGACCGCCACGACGAGGCCGATGCCGAGGGCCAGGCCGATCACGTCGTAGACCCAGTCGAGCGGGTCGGCGGCGCGGCCGAAGAGGGGCTGCGTGGCTTCGTCGATCACGGCCCAGGCGGCGAGGCCGGCTGCCAAAACCGGTGCCGTCCGGCCCACGAGCCGGCCGCGGGCCCGGAGCATGAGCGCGGCCAGGAGGCCGAGCACCCCGTAGGCAATAAAGTGGAGCAGTTTGTCGGAGGGAAGCCGCCCGCCGACGAGTTCCTCGGGCTTCGGATAGTGGGTCGCGAACACGAGCACGCCTGCGTAGGCGGCCGTGGCCAGCGCGATCAGCCGCCGCGGCCAGGCGCTGAAAGGCTCTTGAAACGCGTCTCTTTTTGGGCTTCGTTCGGTTCTGGCCATCGGCTACTCTCCCGGCCCCACATTCCTCCCGGAGGCCCCGCATTCCATGGACCGCAAGGAACTGTCCGCCGTCGTGCTCGAACTGCTCGAGAAGGAGACTGGAGAATCCTACCCGACGCTCGATGACTCGACGTCCCTCCGTGAGGGGTTGAACCTCGACTCGCTCGACATGGCCGGCCTCGTGCTCCACATCGAGAGCCACTTCGGCGTCCAGATCGAGACGGAGCTCCTCGAAGGGATCAACACCGTGGGCGACCTGCTCACGATGCTCGACGCCAAGATCGCCGCCAAGGCGGCGAAGAAGGCCGCCTGACCCGCCGCTTCGAGGGCGCGATGCACACGCTCCAGTTTCAGCCAGCCGCCGCGCCCGCGTGCGTCGTCGAGAGCCATGCGATCGTCGAGGTGCCGCTCACGGAGATCCGAGCTCTGCGCGACGCCCCGAGCCCGGCCGGCGCTCCCGCGCTGCCGCCGCGGTTTCTGCGGCACTGCGACGAACACACGGTGGTGGGCGTGCGGGCGGTGCTCGAGGCGATCGCCGCCATGCCCGAGCCCACGGCCTCGTTCGCCCGATATGGCGTGATCGGCGCGCCGCTCCAGGCGGGCCGGATCGCGGCCGCCCAGACGCTCTCGCAGGTCGCGAAGGCTGGTGGTATTGCCGTGTCGCCGCATATCGTGCCCCAGTGTTCGCTCCACGCGCTGGCGAGCGCCGTAAGCGTCGCCCTGGGAATGCACGGGCCGAATCTCGGCACGAGTGGCGGCCCCGAGGCGCTCTCCGAAGGACTGTTCGCGGCCGTGTCGCTCGTGCGCTCTGCCGGCTGCGACGGCCTGTGGCTCGTGTTCAGCGAATGGGACGAGGAGCCGATCCTCGACGACACGGGCGCGCCTGCGAACGACCCTCTGTGCCGCGCCGTGGCCGTGGCCATCCGGCCGCACACCGCCGCCGACACGGCCGCCGTCACGCTCTCGCTCGCGTCGGCCGACGCCGCGGTGCACCGCGATGCGGCGGCGAAGCCATCGGGCTCGGCGCTCGCTGCCTTCGCCTGGGCGCTTGGCATGTGTGCCGCCGGGGGCGCGATCGCTTCGTGGGTGCACGAATGCCCGTGGGGTGCTGAGATCCGCATCGCTTCCGCGGCGAACTCCGCCCGGTCCGCACGGCCGCAGGCTGCGGAGCACATGCGGCGGGAGGCGGCCTGATGGTGTCGTCTCGCACGCCGGACAAAGCCGCCGTGATCACCGGCCTCGGCGTCGTCTCACCGCTCGGCAACTCCTTCGCCGACGTGGCCGACAGCCTCCTCGCCGGCCGCTCGGGCGTGCGTGAGATCGCCGCCGCAGCGGGAGCCCGCGAGGGCCGCCAGTTCGCGGCGCCGGTCACGTCGATTCCGCATCCGACCGCGCCAGGCTGCGACGATTTCGCAAGCCTCGGCCGGCTCGAGCAGCTCTGCCTGGCGCCCGCGGCGCTGGCCTTCGCCGACGCAGCGGTGGCAAACGCAGTGCGTCCGCAGCGGATTGGCATCGTGCTCGGGATCGGCGCCGAGCAGCTCAAGGCCTGGGAGCTCGACTTTCTCGCCGGTGGGAAGCGGGTGTTCGAGCCACAGCGCAGCGAGACGCTCGTGCATACACTCGCCCGCCGGCTCGGGATCGCCGGCCCGGCCGTCGCCGTGGCGGCGGCATGCGCCTCGAGCGGCTATGCGATGGCGCTCGGCCGCACGTGGCTCGACGCGGGCCAGGTCGACGCCTGCCTCGTGGGCGGGTGCGACATCCTGAGCCCGACGGCGATCGCGGCGTTCTACAACCTGCGGGCGCTCTCGCGCCGGTCCGATGATCCGCACAAGGCATCGCGGCCGTTCGACCGCGACCGCGACGGCTTCGTGATGGCCGAAGGGGGCGCGTTCTTCATGCTCGAACGGCGGAGCGAGGCCGCCCGCCGCGGGGCGAAAGTCTACGGCGAGCTCGCCGGCGTCGGCATGTCGAGCGACGCGCATCACATGGTCACGCCCTGCAGCGATCCCACGGAAGCCGCCCGGGCGATTTCACTCGCGCTTGCCGATGCGGGAGTCGCTCCGGCCGACATTGATTACATCAACGCCCACGCCGCTGGCACGCCCGTCGGCGATGCAGCCGAGGCGGGTGCGATCCGGCTGGCATTCGGCGAGGCTGCCGACACGATTCCCGTGAGTTCGACGAAGAGCATGTCGGGGCATCTCGTGAGCGGGGCCGCCGCGTTCGAGGCGGTCGCCTGCCTGGCCGCGATGCAGCGCGGGGCCGTGCCGCCCACCGTGAATCTCGATGCCGTCGATCCGGCCTGCGCGCTCGACCACGTGCCACACGTCGCGCGGCCGCATCGCGTGACCATCGCCGCCAGCAACTCATTCGGCTTTGGGGGTGCGAACCTCTGTCTCGTACTGCGCAAGGCCGCCTGACAATTCATCCGTTTTCACTCTCCGAGGAGACGCTTCCGATGCCTACGTCCACAGCCCCGATGACCACCACCGCGATCGACGCCCTGCTCGAGCGGCTCGTCGCCCATTGGCACGAAGTGGAGCCCGCGCACGCCGAGACCGGCCTCGCCGGCAAGATCTGCGATCTCCACAAGTTCAACTTCCAGCTCTGGCACGAGGAAGACATCGCCCGCTCGCCCGACGTCACCGACGCGAAGATCGCGCAGGTGAAGCGGGCGATCGATAAATACAACCAGGCCCGCAACGACGCGATCGAGAAGGTCGACGACTTCCTGATTGAGGAGCTCACCCGGCGCGGCGTCGAAGCCGCCCCGAACGCGCCGGCCGCCACGGAGACGCCCGGCGCCGCGATCGACCGGCTCTCGATTCTCGAACTGCGGCGCTTCCACATGCTCGAGCAGATCGAGCGGGCCGACGCCACGCAGGAGCACCGCGAGAAGGCGGCGGCCCGGATGGTCGTGCTCGACACGCAGCGGAAGCACCTCGTGGAGGCCCTCGACCGGCTGCTCGGCGAGATCTTCGCCGGCCAGCGTCCGCTCCGCGTGTTCCGCCAGATGAAGATGTACAACGACCCGACGATGAACCCGTATCTCTACAAGGCCCAGCAGGGGCAGCCGGCCACGAAGGCGGCGTAGACAGCACGGGCCCGGCGGACAGCCGCGTCAGACGAAGGTCACGTCCTGGACGGAGACGCCGTACGTGTTGGTGCCCGACACGTTCACCGAGAGCACGTTGTTCACGATGCGGATCGGGCAGTTGATCACCACGTTCTGCCACTGCAGGCCGATCTGGCCCATGCCGCCGTCGAGGAACTGGCCGCCCGAGAGCGTCGCCGAGTTGCTCGCCGTGTTGAAGACGCCTCCGGAGGTGGCGGCCACGGCTCGCCCGGCGAGACGCGCCGGGCTGGCGGAGGGCGTCAGATAGAGAGTGTCGGCGTTAGAGCCCGATGCCGCCCAGCCACTGTCGAACCGGATGCCCGAGACGGTGATCGGGCCGGTGCCGTTGGCATCGCCGTCTACATTGATCGAGCAGGAGTTGTGCTCGATCCGCACGGAGCCGTTGACCGTGACGTTGTTCCACTGCAGGCCGATATCGCCCATCCCGCCGTCGAGAAACTGATTGCCGGCGAGGATCGCGCCGCTGTTGGTGGCGGAATTCGTCCGGGCGGCTTGCGAGAGGCTGCCGCCTGAGGTCATCAATCGCTGCGCTCCCATCCTGGCCGACGCGCGAGCGAACGACGGTGGTCCGGAGTCCGCGGTTGGCACGGAGCCCGGGAAGTTGATGTTGCCGAGTGTGATGCTGCCCGCCACCCCGCCGGCCTGCGTGCCGGCCGTGCCCTGGTTACTGACCTGGAGCACGTTGTTCACGATCACAAAACCGCTGCCATTCTGTGTGATGGTCGTCCACTGGAGCGACGTGGCCGCGGCCTGAATATTCACAAACTGCTGGTTGGTCCGATTCACGCGGTTCTGGTAGCGCCTGAAGGCGGGATTCGGCACGTAGGGGCTCGGGGCGGCTGGCCCCACGGTGAGGCTGTCGAGCGTCGCCGACGCGAGCCGGCGATCGCCAGCGGAGCCGTTCGCGGAACCGAACGTGACGTTTTGCACCGAGATGCCCGCGAGGGCCGAGCCTTCAGGCTGGATGGACAGCGAGTTGTGCACGACCTGCACGCTGCCATTGACCGTCACCTTCGACCACTGCATGCCGATGTCGCCGAAGCCGCCGTCGGCGAACTGGCTGTTCGCCACGAGCCCGCTGTTGGTGGCCGAGTTGGATTGAGACGGCGTCGCGCCGGGCTTCGTGGGCGCGGGCAGCTTGGGCGTGGGAGACGTCCCGTTCGTGATCACGGGCGGAGTGGCGGGCAAGAGGCCGCCGCTCGATGGCGTGGATGGGGCGAATGACGGCGGCGCTGCCGTGAACGACACGTCGGCGACGGTGATCAGGCCCTGCTTGGCATTCTCAGGCTGAACGGAGAGGGAGTTGTGCGTCACCTCGACATTGCCGCTCACATTCACGTGCTGCCACTGCATGCCGATGTCGCCGAAGCCACCGTCCGCGAACTGGCTGGAAACGATCCGCCCGCTGTTGGTCGCGTCGTTGGTCGAAGCGGTCGTAGTGGACGCCGTGGGCGTGCCGCCCGGCGCGACGGGCGCGACTGGCCCGGCAGGGGGCGTCGTCGCGAAGCCGGGCTGCGACAACTGGCCAAACTGTTTCGAGCTGGTCGTGATCGAGCCCACGTTGGCAAGCTGCGGCTGGATCTCGAGGCCGCTGTGCTGCGTGGCCACCCGCCCTCCGACGGTCACGTTCTCCCACTGCAGGCCGATGTCGCCAAACCCGCCATCGGCCACCTGGCTCGACATGATCGAGCCGGTGTTCGTGCCCGTGTCCTGGGTGGAGAAGTACAACGGCTGGGCGCCGGTCGCGCGCGGCAGCTTCGAGAGCACGATCTGGTATCCATTCGCCGCGACCGACTGGATCACGGTATTGGCAGGGATGCCTTCGCCGAACACGGCCATGCGCGGGTAGAGCGCGCTCGTCGTCGGGGCCGCGCCGCGCGCGGCCTTGGCGAAGGTCACCACGCGCGTCTTCGCGTTGAGCGTGCCCACGAGGGACGGAGGGCCGAAATTTCCCTGGCCGTTGGTCGGCTGGATGACGAACTTTTCCGCACCGATGTCGATCGACCCGCCCACCTTCACCGAGCGCAACTGCAGCCCGGTGTCGCCGAAGCCGCCGTCGTTGAACTGGCTCGAGGCGATGGTGCCGGCGTTGGCCTGCATGCCTGGCAGCTGCGGGGCGAAAGGCACGCTCGGCGGCGTCACGGGCACGTCGGGCGACCCGAGCGTGGTGCGCGACACGATCGACAGGTCGCCGCCGACCGCGAGTCCGCTGGCCTGGATGCCGAGCGGCCCGAAGCCACCGTCGTTGAACTGGCTGGAGGAGATGATTCCGGCGTTCGTGGGGAGTGTGGACACGTTGGGAGGCAAAAGCGCAGGCACCGTGTTGGCGCCGCCCACGGGCACCGGCTGGGTGCCGCCTGCGGCCGGCTTGCCGATTCCCTCGTCGAAAATATCGACGCGCAGGGCACCATTCGGAATCGCCACGTTCTGCATCTGCAGGCCGAGGGTGGTGAAGCCGCCCACGTTCACCTGGCTGCCGCTGATCCGTCCTGAATTCACGGCCGACTGGGGATAGCCGTAGCCGGGCGGCGGAGTGGGTGGTGTGACGGTGTTGTTGGGCGCGGTGAGCTGGATCGACTGCCCCCTGCCGGCGCGAACGCCCAACAGTTGCATGCCCAAGAGCGAATAGCCGTAGGGCTGGAACTGGCTTTTGATGATCGAGCCCGCGTTAGGGTTCACGGGCGCGGCGGAGAGCGCCAGCCGCTGTTCCAACGACTCGGCCTGGGCGAGCCGATGGCGGCTCGTGCGCGGACTGCGTCGGGCTCGATGGCCAGCTTTCAATGCACACCTCGGCCCTTCGGTACGGGGCTCGTCGTCACGATGTTCGAACCGCCGTCGTGCATCGTACCCCACAAGAACGCCGCTCGCGCCATGTCGGCCTGTGATTGGCCATGATCTGGCCGATCCTTGTTGCCCCGCTCCCCCGCCCGTAAGATGCGATTGCGAAAGCCCTTGTTTTCAAGGGCCAATCGCCGTTCGCCCCCGTAGCTCAGTTGGATAGAGCGGAGCTTTCCTAAAGCTCAGGTCACAGGTTCGATCCCTGTCGGGGGTAGTGAGTTTAAAAAGGGCCGCAGCTCTTTTCCCGGCGCGCGGGAGCCACCTGCGGCATGACCCAGATCGTGGCCAGCCGGCACGCCGATGAAGCAGCTGCCAAACACCCGCAGGCCGAAGGCCGCAAACGGGATCAGCCCGGTGACAAGTTCCACGCCGCGGGAGAGCTTCGGCAGCGACGGGCTGACGGGTAGACAGCCCCCCTCGCTCATTCACGTTGAAGAACGAATGCGGTCGATCCAGTAAAGCGGACGACGCCTTCCATGAGCAATTGCGACGACGGTTATGGAGTCACCATGGATCCAATACACGACGATATAGGGAAACCGCTGAAGGCAATACCGGCGCACCTCCCACGCTGAGGACCAATACTCGAGTGATGAAGAGAGTCGCGGTGCCGACTTGATCAGCTCAAAGGCATATTCAATGGCCTCAATGAACTCCGCGCCGAGGCCGTCCCTCGCATCGTCATACCAGGCTGCCGCTTCAAAGAGTTCAAGAAGGGCGGCAGGTTCGACCTGCAGATTCAAGATGCGGCTCGCTCGGCCCGACAGCGTTCAAGGTGCTCGCGAGCCTGACGCAGAGCGATGTCGGCGGGAAGCGGCTTCACGAGGCCCTTGTCGATCATCTCGATCCTTCGAGCCACTTCGTCGGCCCACGCCTTGGCGACCTCCGGACTCGCGAACCCTGAGTCGTGATCAATCGTCTCATCGATTCTTTCCGCGATGAATTCGCGGTCAGACGCCGGCAACGCCAGCACCTTGGCGAGAAGCTCGTCACGAGCTGGGTTGGGCTGAGTGCCGGTGTTCATGCATTCATTCTCCACGACTCAGGAAGTATACGCCCGTACATTTCTCTGTCAACCCCTCCGAGACCGATGTTGCCCCTCAGTTTCCACTGCCCCGGGCATCTTGCTGATGAGGACGTGCCCGAGATCGAGTTTGTTGCCCGCATTGTCGATGTCGATTCCCACGACCCTCCCATCGGCGTCGTAGTCCACCACGACGCCCTCGGAAATCTCCCGACTGTCGACGCTCGGCCGTTCGGAAAACTCGATGTAGAGCGAGTCGGTGTCGGGGTGGTAGTTGAGTTTCATGGCCGGAACCCTCGATCGGGGAACGCGTTGTGGATGGTGATTTTATCGTCCAGCGTGCCAACCCGTAGGTAGCGGCCGTTCAAGTCGGCGATCGGAGCCCAGAACCGCCAGCGGTTCCTGTCCTGAGATTCGGAGCGAACAGCGTTTTCGATCGTGTACACGCACCGCGATCCGCGTCTTCGAAAAGAGCTGCGTCCCCTTTTACTCCCCTTCGCCGTTGCCATGTTCACGTGCCTTCATCCGCATCAACGAGCTGGAAGACCTTGCCCTTAGTTGTGAGCCAGGCGATGTCGCCCTCGCTGGCAAGCTTCTGCGGGGTCATTCTGAATCTACTCGAACCGGCTCTCGATGGGTTCACTTTGCCGCGACAGGCCGGAGGCCGAACTGCTTCAGCCGCACTCGCCCTTGTGGAAACCGCACGGTGATTTCCAGTTCGCCGCCCATGGCGTTCATCACCTTGTGGAGCGTCGAAATCATCATGTCGGATTGGCCTTCGAGCTTGGCCCAGCTCGGCTGTTTCATGCCGGCGGCCTTTGCCATCTGGCTCTGGGTCTTGCCGAGAGCCTCGCGGATCTCGCTGAGCACCATCTCCGCAAGTAGTTCCCGGGTGCGCCGCGCCGCAATTCGCCGCGTCTTGGCGGTGCCCGTTCGTGTCACGAGTTCCCGAAACGATTTCGCCACGTCTTTGGCCTCGATCTCCGGCCCGTCCTCGTCGCCGAGAACCCGAGTACTTTACTTATAGCCTATAGGCTATTACAGGTCGAGCACCGAAGGAAATTTACGACTTTCCGATGGGCATTGTTGCAGCGGAGGTTTAGGCCGACTTCCCGGGTTCGGCGGCCCGACGATCGGCTTCTGCCTGTTCGCGCTGGAGCCGCTGCGCATCGCGTTCGCGAATGTACTGCATGAAGCCCTCGAAGCCGCCGTGCTTTTCGAGCAGTTGCCGACGGATCTCACGCACTTCCGCGACGATCGGATCGTCGCACTCTGCAGCCGGATCGTTTGCGTTTGGGTCAGAGGTCATGGTGATGCTCCATGAGTTCGGTCAGCGTGCAGATGACCGGAATGTGCTTGTCGAGTTCGTCGAACAGCGCCTTGATTGCGGAGCGAGTTTTCGTGTTGGCCAGATGCCGACAGTTCCACGTGGCCAGAAACTCCACTTGATACACCGCCGCGTATGCCACGTGCACGGCGTCGAGTCGGGCCTTGGCCGGCAGGAGCCGTCGTCGGATCAATTCCGACGCTATGAAGTCTACCTCGGGACTGTCTGCGAGGACACGCACACCTACCATCGCCAACAGCCGTTGGGCGGCCGTAGCGGCGTTCCCGCTGCCTGCCTCCGCGAGCACAACTTCCGACGTCACCAGTTCGTAGCGGTGGCGGTGGCGATCCCACCACGTCCGCGTGATGGCTTGCTTGACCGCGAGTTCGCCGTCCGACGACACCCTAGCGACTAGGAACGACGGAATCGTGGTTTCGACGTAAACGCTCGGCATGGCAATGAGTGTACGCCCGTACATTCCTCCGTCAACCCCGCCGGGACCAAGGTTGTCCCCTCGCTTTGGTAGGCTGCCCGCCATGACCTCCCAGCCCGGCCCGCGTCTCAACGCCGCCTTCTATGCCGACTCGGTCGACGCGTTCCTCCGCGGCCCCGACGACGAGGTCTACGCGCCGCTCGCCAGCCCGCATGGCTACACGCTCGCCCCCGAGCAGCTCTCCGCGTGGCGGCTGCAGCTGCCCGTGCTCCGCGCGGCCCTCGCCGATTTCGCGGCCCACGCCGCAGCCGAGACCGCCGATCCCGCCGCCCCCGCCCCCTGGATCCACCTCGAGTTCGACATCCCGCGGCTCGGCCGGCGGGTGGATGCCGTGCTCGTCACGTCCACGGCCGTCACCCCCATCGAGTTCAAGGTGGGGGCGAAGACGTTTCAGCAGGCCGACTACGAGCAGGCCTGGGACTACGGCCTCGACCTCAAAAACTTCCACGCCCCGAGCCATGCCGCGGCGATCTTCCCGATCCTCTGTGCCACCGAGGCCCCGAAGAGCGACCGCCGCTGGAAGCCGCCCCACGCCGACGGCGTCCGCCCGCCGTTTTGCTGCAATTGGCAAGGCCTCGGCCCTGCGATCGCGTTGGCGTTAGCGTCTCCCCCTCTCCC
>Ga0214921_10002308_pt1 | contig 31238 bp, 28 predicted proteins | sample LL1505_MetaG_FD_177992 | JGI IMG/M metagenome (GOLD analysis project Ga0214921, IMG submission 177992) | Freshwater microbial communities from Lake Lanier, Atlanta, Georgia, United States - LL-1505 | ecosystem: Environmental > Aquatic > Freshwater > Lake | place: USA: Georgia | collected... | reverse complement strand
GGCATCTGACTTCTAATTTCCTGCAAAACGCTTGGTGAGTCCCTCGATAATAATTGGTCCTAGGGAAGAGACATCGCCTGCTCCCAAAGTAATAATGACATCACCTGGTTTCGCCATTTCAATCATTTCATCGGTCGCATCTACAAAGTTTGGGATGTATTTTCCATTCTCCATGGACTCTGCGATAACTTCTGAACTCACACCTGGAATTGGTTTTTCACTCGCTGCGTAAATTTCCAGTAATGAAACGTAATCTGCGAGAGAGAGAGCGGTTGCAAATGCAGACATAAATGCTTGTGTGCGCGAATATCTATGTGGTTGGAAAATTACTAAGAGTCGACCATCACCTGCATACCTACGAGCGGCTTCTAGGGTGACTTTAATTTCAGTGGGATGGTGTCCATAATCATCGATTACTCGAATTCCATGAACAGTTCCTTTTAATTCAAAGCGGCGGCCAGTCCCGGCAAAGGATGCCAATCCTGCTAAGAGTGCGGCCGTAGGTAAACCGAGATGTAAACCAACTGCAAGTGCTGCTGCAGCATTATCAATGTTGTGGCGACCGGGAACATTGAGTTCTAGATGACCAATTGATTTACCTTTCCATAGGGCACGTGCGCGCGATCCCTTGGCCCCAAGTTCAACCTGATCAATGTGCAAATCACTCTCTTGGTGTTCGCCATAGGAGATACAGGTAATTCCTTGTGCCCAGCGGCCCAGAGCCATCGAACCTGCATCATCAGCGCAATAAACCATGAATCCTTCAGGTGAAATGGTCCGTGCAAATTCCTGGAAAGCAGCAGTTACATCGGCGGGAGTTGCAAAGTAATCGACGTGATCATGTTCGACGTTTGTAACTATTGCTCCGAAGGGTTTGTATTCGATAAATGAACCATCAGATTCATCTGCTTCGGCTACGAAGTACTCGCCTGTTCCTCTATGAGCATTTGAGCCAGAAGCGCTAATTGTTCCGCCAATGGCAAATGAAGGATCAACTCCGCATGCCTGAAGTGCAACGGTGAGCATTGAAGAAGTTGTGGTCTTACCGTGAGTACCAGCAACTGCGATGCTAATTGATTGGCTCATCAGCAATGCAAGTGCTTGTGCACGTGTATATGTTGGAATATTTTGCGCGGCGGCCGCTACGCGTTCTGCATTGGATTGTGAAATCGCATTTGAATAAATTACTAAATCAGCACCATTGACGTGCTCGGCACTATGTGAAGAAAATACTGTCGCACCAAGTGCTGCTAATGCTGCAAGCACAGAAGAATCTTTTTCATCTGATCCACTGACATGTGCACCGTGTGTCAAGGCTATGCGAGCTAACCCACTCATGCCTGCGCCACCAATTCCAATGAAATGAACTCTTTTGCTGGAGAGTTCAGAGAGCGAAATCATCTGCGCGCACTCCCCTAGTGAGAACTCAGCACATTTTGCATGAGAGCCGTAATCTTCTCATGCGCTGTGCTATTTACGGTGGAAACCTGCGCGCTACGTTCTTTAGAGGCTGCTAGTAGAGAATCAATATTGGCTAAGAGCCACTGCGAAGTGAATTCATTCTGTGAGATTACTTGTGCGCGACCTAGATTTGCCAAGTGCTGAGCATTTGGCAGCTGCTCGCCATTACCAATAGCAAGTGGAATAAACAATGCGTACTTTCCGAGTGCTTCGAACTCTGAACAAGTTACAGCCCCAGATCGGGAAATGACTAAATCGGCGGCCAGATAAGCAGCTGCCATATCTACGATGTATGAATGTGCTTGATAACCCGATTGCGCCGTTGGAAGTGCATTTTTTTTACCTACCGAATGCATAACTTGAATCTTCTTTTCCAATAACGATCGTAACGATTTCTCAATTACTGAATTCATCACAAGTGAGCCCTGCGAGCCACCAACTACTAGAACCAGTGGCAGGGCATCATCAAAACCAAGCGAACGCTTTGCGGCCATACGTTGCGATTGCCAATCAGATTGTGGTCGGGTGATGAGTTCAATGATTGAATTCTTCAAAGGCATCCCCGTGATGAGAGCTTTGTTAAAGGGAGCACTTTGAACTGGAGTCGAAACTGCTAAGGCAGATGTAAAAAGAGCGCCTAAACGGTTAGCAATACCGGGACGCGCATTTGCTTCATGAATCACAATTGGTATCCCACAAGACTTTGCTGCCACATACGTTGCGGCACTGACGTATCCACCAAAGCCAACAACTAATGACGCGCCCTTTATTGCCGAGCGTGCCTGAGTTATAGCTTGTAGAAAATTCAATGGGAATAGAAGTGCAGCCAAAGAAAACTTTCGAGTGAGCACTACTTTCTTAATTGTGCGCAAAGTAAATCCAGCCGAAGGAACAAGAGTTGTTTCTAAACCGTGTGCAGTGCCGACAAAGATGCACTTATCTCCTGGATTCTCTTTCATCCATTGGTGGGCTACAGATAGCGCTGGTTCAACGTGACCTGCAGTGCCACCGCCTGCGAAGATGATTGTTCTCATTATTTATTTTCCAGATCTGCCATCGCAGCAGGATCGCGACGAGCTGCCCCTAAAACAAAACCTAATGCAATATAAGTAGCCACAAGAGAAGAGCCCCCGTATGAAACAAGCGGCAAAGTAACTCCAACAACTGGAATTAAAGATGTTGCAGAGCCGATATTTAAAATTGTTTGAAAGGCCAACCATGCGCCAATTCCGGCACACGCGTACTTTGACATCGGATCTTTAGCGCGTAATGCGATTCTAAAGATAGAAAATATCAATGCACTAAAAAGCATCAAGATAATTAACGTTCCGAACAAACCAAGCTCTTCGCCAATTACAGAGAAGATAAAGTCTGTGTGAGCTTCAGCCAAATTACCCCATTTTTGACGGCTGGCACCAAGTCCAACTCCAAAGAATCCGCCACTAGCCAGACCTAACAGACTGTGCGCTGGCTGCCATCCTGCATTTTTATAATCTTCAGGTGCAAATGGATTAAAAACAACTAAGAATCTCTGAGCACGATATGGAGCTGTTGCGATAGCAAAGGCGATGAGTGTAAATACAGTGGCAAGTACTCCGCCAAATATCTTTCCTGATACACCAGAAACCCAGAGCAAACCTGCCAATATTGCTGCAAATACTGCAGTGGTACCTAAATCTCTGCCGAGCATAATGAGAGCCATAATCAATACAAAGCCCGGAGTGATGAGCGCCAAAACATTGGTTGTATGACGTCCAGCGTGTTCACGAATTGCCAACATGTGAGCTGCCCATAAAATCATTAAAACTTTCACAATTTCACTTGGTTGGATATCTACAAAGCCAAGACTGATCCAGTTCTGATTTCCATTAATGCTCTTTCCGACTCCTGGAATCGCAACAATAATCAAAACTATTGCTGAGATCACAAATCCAAATCGGGCTAGATTCTTCCAGCGATCTAGTTTCTGTCGAGATGCGAGATAACCAAGAGGAATAGATATAAATAGGAAAAATAGTTGGCGACCAATAACTGAAAATGAGTTTCCTTTATTTTCAAGAGAATAAATTGAAGACGCGGAAAAAACCATGATGGCTCCAAGGATGCTCAGAGTCAGCGCTGTCCACATTAATATTTTGTAAGAACTTGACGGTCTTGCCAGGAATTTCTGGGTTGTTTCACTCACCGAGAATCACCTTTTTCACAGCTTGCGCAAATCGATCTCCGCGATCGGCGTAGTTTGCAAACAAATCCATAGATGCACACGCTGGTGCCAATAAGACTGTGTCTCCTTCAACTGCTAAAGCACGCGCTGCTTCTACAACATTTTCCATTAAGGAGTTGTCTGCAGAACCGATGTGGTAGGTAGACGGAGCTTCTAATTGAACTATTGCAATATGAGGGGCATTTTCGCGAATCGCCTTTGCAATAATCTCTCGATCTTCCCCAATTAAAACAGCTGCTTTAATTCGTTTGCTGCACCGTTGAATAAGTTCTTCCATTCGTGCACCTTTTGCCAAGCCCCCAGCAATCCACACAACAGATAGCGCAGACATTATTGATGCACCTGCTGCGTGTGGATTAGTCGCTTTTGAATCATCGATCCATGTGATACCAGCATGCGAGAGAATTTCTTCAATACGGTGGCGACCAGGGGTAAATGCGGCAAGTGCACTTCTGATGTGTTCGTGATCGACTCCGGCGGCGCGCGCTAAGCCAGCAGCAGCCAATGCATTTGAAACATTGTGAGGAACCGTAGGTTTAATTTCAGTAAGTTCGCAAATCATCGCTGCTTCTTGGGGATCGGGAACAAATGCTCGATCAACTAGTAACTCTTCGACAACGCCCATTTCTCCAGGTGCAGGGGTATCAAGTGAGAAGAAAACTTTTCTACCCTTCCATTGTGCGCATCTCTTAACTACTTCAGCATCATCTGCATTAAGAATTGCTGTTGAGCTTGAATCAAGTAGTGAAACTTTGGTGCGGGCGTACTCTTCAAAAGAGCCATGCCAATCTGTGTGATCATCTGCGATATTCAAGAGGGCGCTAGCGGTGAATTGTGGCAATTTCATCCAATGGATTTGAAAGGAAGATAGTTCGAGAACAAGAACATCAAACTTATCTTTACTCTCTACCGCTTCAATAACTGTGTCTCCCAAGTTGCCACATGCAATTGCATGTAATCCACCTGCACGCATCGCAGCAGCAGTCATCTCAACGGTAGTAGTTTTTCCGTTGGTTCCGGTTAATGCATACCATCTTTGATGAGGAACCTCCTCTTGCTTAATCTGCCATGCCATATCAATTTCATTAGTTATCTCTATGCCTTCTGCGATAAATTTTTGAATCAACGGGTGTGAAGGTTTCCAGCCTGGAGACACAACCACCAGCTCCCATTCATTGACATTGATATCATCTGAATGGTGAGTTTTGAAAGCAGCGTCTTGAATCTTCTTATCATCTGCAATTGCCACGATTGCGCCACGACGTGAGAGAGATTGAGCCAACGCGCTTCCGGTAACTCCGGCACCTAAAATCAGAATTCTCTGCTTGGAAAAATTAAGTGGCATAGAAAAACTTCTTACGCGCTAACCCATTGCGCATAAAAGAGTCCTAGACCAAGAGCCACGCTGAGTCCAGCGATAATCCAGAAGCGAATAACAATGGTGACTTCACCCCAACCCATTAATTCAAAGTGATGCTGTAGTGGAGCCATTTTAAATACACGTTTGCCACCAGAAATTTTGAAATAAAGAGTCTGAATAATTACCGATAACGTAATAATCACGAAGAGTCCACCGAGTGGAATGAGCAATAACTCAACTCGCAACGTGGTAGCTAATCCAGCTAATGCCCCACCCAGTGCAAGTGATCCTGTATCGCCCATGAAAATTTTTGCCGGAGATGCATTCCACCATAAAAATCCAGTGCACGAACCAGCAAAAGCAGCCGCAAGAACTGCTAGATCTAGTGGATCGCGAACTGCGTAACAATTTGTACTTGCAACAAGAGCACAGCTCTGTCCAAACTCCCAGACGCCAATGAGAACAAATGCCAAGAAAGTCATTACGGATGCACCACTTGCCAGGCCGTCTAATCCATCGGTGAGGTTAACTCCGTTACTTGTAGCAACAACCATCAGCGCAATCCAAATGACGACAAGAATTGGTCCAAGAACAATTGAAGTTTCACGTACAGTGGAAAGGTTTTGCGAAATAGGAGTAAGTCCACCTAAGTCTGCGAATTGAATTCCAAGGTATCCAAAGAGTGCGGCCACAAATCCTTGAGCGATGAGCTTTTGCTTTCCAGTGAGTCCCAAAGATTGTTTACGTGAGATTTTTAAGTAATCATCAATAAATCCGATAAGTCCCAATGCAATGACAAGTCCAATGACGAGCAGAGCAGAGACTGTCGGTGGGCGGCCTGAAAAAATATGCGCAATCGCATAAGCAATTACTGTCGCAACAATGATGACAATTCCGCCCATAGTTGGGGTGCCACGTTTTGTATGGTGAGAGGTTGGCCCGTCATCTCTTATCACTTGACCAAATCCGCGCTTTGCAAGAATTCGAATAAGCAGTGGGGTGCCAAAAAGAGAAAATAACAGAGCAATTGCTCCAGCGATAAGAATTACCTTCATTTCTTATCCTCTCTTTGTGACGCTTTCCATGAATCTTCTATCCCTTGACTTAAAGTTTCAAAGTGCTCTGAACGTGAAGCTTTTACAAGTACTACGTCTCCTGGTGCAAAATGTGACACTAGAGAAAGTGCTTGCGTAATGTCTTCGCAATAGTGAAGCGTAGTAGCACTCTTCGCAGGAATACCTGCAGCAAATGCTCGTGTTCCAATAATGACAAGATGATCAATACCTAGTTGGTGCGCATGCGCTCCAACACTTGCGTGCAATTCATCGCTCTGGCTACCAAGTTCGTGCATCTGTCCGAGAAAAGCCCATGAAGCTCCACCGCGTTCTTGTGCAAATAAAACTAAGGAATCTAGCCCGGCTTTCATTGATTCGGGGTTAGCGTTATATGAATCATTGATAATTAAAAGTTCTTCAACATCATTTATTTGCATTCGCCATTTACTTGCTAAATCAGCCGTCGATAATCCACTTGCGATAACTTCGATTGGAATCTCTAACGCAGTACATACAGCAGCAGCGGCCAATGCATTTGATACTTGATGCATGCCAATCAAACGCATACCAACTGCATCTCTTCCTGCTGGGGTTACGAGATCAAAATGTGGACGAGCTTCACGCATTTCTATATCGGCAGCTCGTACGTCATCATGTGAATCTTCACCAAAATAAATAAATTTTCCTGCGTGCAAAGATTTCATTGCCTTCGTGTGGGGATCATATGTACCAAGTACGGCAACTGCATCGGGAGCAAGCGCCTGAATAAGTTCACCTTTAGTCTCGGCAATTTTCTCAACACTTCCGAATTCGCCAAGATGTGCGGTTCCTACGCGAAGCACTACTCCCACGTTTGGTTTGGCCATCTCGCATAATGCAGCAATATCTCCCTTATGACGTGCGCCCATTTCTAGAATGCAATATTTTGTTTTTTCATCGCACTCAAGCAGTGTGATTGGTGCCCCAAGTTCGTTATTGAAAGAAGCTTTTGTAGCAACACATTGCGCTCGGCTTGAAAGGATCGATGCCAACAAATCCTTTGTCGTAGTCTTTCCGTTCGACCCAGTTATGCCAACAACAATTAAATTAGGTAACTGCTTGCGAACGTAGGATGCGAGTGCACGAACTGCTAGAAGTACATCATTGACAACGACGCCATCACCTGGGACAACTTTGGTTGTCATCAATCCTGTTGCGCCATGTGATATCGCATCATCAATGAAATCGTGACCATCAGAATTTTCCCCAACAAGTGCCAGAAAGAGTGAACCTTTAACGGCTAATCGCGAATCAAAGACTGGGGCTGAGTTAATAATTTGAGATTCATCACCAAATGTTGTGCCACCAACAATGTCTGCAATTTGTTTGAGTGTGAGTGGAATCATTTTTTCGCCTCAATTGCGCGGGCAAGCACTAAGCGATCATCGAAGGGATGAACTACTCCCCCTATTTCCTGACCACGTTCGTGCCCCTTGCCTAACACAATGACAACATCACCTGGTTCAGCAAGATTCACAGCTAATTCAATTGCTTCTGCTCGATCTTGCACAATAGCGCTCGGCTTTGAAATCTTTAATCCTTGCGTCATTTGCTCGAGAATCACTTGGGGATTTTCAGAGCGAGGGTTATCACTAGTAAAAATTGCGATGTCACTTCGCAAGGAGAGCTCTTGGCCCATCAGGTTGCGCTTTGAATTATCACGATCTCCACCGCACCCTAGAACGGCTATAACTTTCTTACCTGTCATTTCGCGAGCAGCTGCTAGAACTCGAGCTACCGCGTCTGGACTATGTGCGTAATCAACTAATGCAGTGAAGTTCTGCCCAAGGTTTACGGGTTCTAGACGACCTACAGCCCCAACTAAATGAGGAATTAAAGTTTGAATATCCATCGGATCTATTCCGGACTCAACGCACATTGCTACTGCCATTAATAAATTATCAAAGTTAAAACCACCGCGAAGGGTTGTCCGGCTATCAATGAGCACTCCCCCAACTCCGCGAATTGAAATATCGCTGTGAGCAATTCCTTCTTCAATTCGCGTGTAGTGCCACGTTGCATTCTCGTTGAAGCGAGAAATACTTTGAACCGGTAGCTCAGTCTTTTCCGCAAGAATTTGGCCGTAAGCGTCATCTATATTGATGAAAGCCTGATCCGCATATTCGTAGGTAAATAATTTGGATTTAGTTGCGAAGTAATCTTCCATGCTCGAATGAAAATCTAAGTGATCTTGCGATAAATTTGTGAATCCAACTGCAGCAAAATAACTTCCACGAATGCGTTCGAGGGCTATCGCATGGCTTGAAACTTCCATCACTAAGTTACGGCAATGGCGCTCACGCATGGTTGCAACTAAGGCCTGCAACTCGGTTGCTTCCGGAGTTGTTCGCGTACTTGCCAAAACTTCGTTTCCAATTCGAGTTTCAACTGTGCCGATTAATCCGCTCTCTTGCCCCGCACTTTGAAAGATTTGGTGACACAACGTACTTACAGTTGTTTTTCCATTTGTTCCTGTGATTCCAATGCTAAAAAGATCACGCATTGGTTCGCCATAAAACCACGAGGTCAGGATTGCCGCACTCTTTCGAGGATGCGAAACTACTAATACGGGCAAGCCATGTATCAATTCGGCGCCCTTTTTGTCGGTGAGAACTGCAACTGCACCAGATTTGAGTGCATCCTGAGCGAAGGTAGCACCGTGAACTTTTGCACCTGCAAAAGCACAGAATAAATCTCCTGGTTCTACATCAGCACTAGAACTTGAGATTCCAGTAACTCCGATTTTTTCCAATTCTGAAGCTGATAAATCCGATGTAGCCCCTGCTGTAGAAAGTATCGCCGCAAGAGATCTCTGATTTTGCGTGAGCGGGCGAATCATTGTCCTGATGCTTTCGACACAAACATTGAACTCTTTTTTAGGTCTGCTTGAGTGAGCGCCACAGGTTTTATCACTGTATTTGTTGGAGATATATGCCGTGACTGCAAAACAAATGACATCACTTCCTTAAACACAGGACCACCGAGTGCGCCACCCCAATGCATGCCTTGCGGGTTTTGAATTGTTACGCTAATTACATACGCTGGTTTGTCAGCTGGTGCAAAACCTATAAATGATGCGGTGTAGCCGCTGTAACAGCGACAACTATCGTTATAACGTTCAGCAGTACCAGTCTTTCCTGCGACACGATAGCCAGGAATCGCAGCAGTCGGTGCTGTTCCACTTGCTGAAACAACGCTTTCCATCATTAAGCGAACCTGTGCTGCAGTTTCTGGACTCAAAACTTTTTCCGATGTACGTGATTGTGCAGGAGTGAAATTACCTGAAGCATCACTTGTGCCCGCAATAACTGTTGGAGAAACTCGGATGCCATCATTTGCAATCGTCGCAAAGACGCTTGTTGCTTGCATTGCAGTCACAGAATAACCGTGACCGAAAGCAATTGTTGGAGCTGAAGTTCCGGACCAGCTCTTTACTGGATGGAAAATTCCTGCGGATTCACCCGGTAAACCTGAGCCAGTTGATTTTCCAATACCGAACTTACTGAGGTAACTATGTAGCGTGTCATTACTGAGTGTTTCGCCAATTTGTATTGAACCTGTATTACTTGAAACCGCAAGAATTCCGGTTGCGGTCAATCGTTGAACTGGATGACGTTCGTGATCATGAAAAGTAGCATCGCTACGCTTAAGTGAATAAGGAACCGTGAAGACCGTCGTTGGAGTAATTTTCTTCTCTTCCAAAGCTGCAGCAAGTGTCATCACTTTTCCAGTCGATCCTGGTTCGTACACTTCTTGAACAGATGGATTGCGCATTAAATTAAGTGAGACATTCTTTGTGTTATTTGGATCAAAAGTAGGAGCTGTTGCGTGCGCCAAGATATGACCAGTTTTTGGATCCATAACTATGACGGTGCCGCTCAGTGCACGCGATTTACGTACAGCATCGGAAATTGCTTTCGTAGCAACCCACTGAACATCGCGATCTATAGTTAAGCGAATACTTGTACCTTTTTGTGCTGAAACAATTTCAGATTGCGATCCCGGAATTTCAGCTCCTGCTGCAGCAGCATATGAGTACCTGCCAGGTTTGCCTGAAATTATTGAATTCATACTTGATTCAAGACCTGTTGCACCAACTCCATCATTTCTGACGAAACCAATCAATGATGCTAACAATGAGCCAGATGGATAATCCCGCACATAGCCGCGTTCAGCAAAAAAACCGATAATCCGCTGATCAATTTCATGTGAACTTAATTGTGCATTATGTGTCGCCATTGCATCGACAAGTGCACGCCAAATTGCAGGTTGAGCATTTGGTAACACCATGCTGTAGCGGAGTTTTCCAGTAATCGCTTGTTGAACCTCTGCCACTGGCAATTGAAGAATTGGCGCAGCAAAGGCTGCAACTCGTGCCGGATCTGAAATTTGAGTCTGATCGACAACAATGTTTATGGCGGCAACACTTCGCGCAAATGTCACACCATTTATATCTGTAATGTCACCGCGTTTTGCCGGAATAGAACGAGTATTTTGCATCTCATCAACTGCTCGTATCTTGTAATCTCCTGCATTAATCACCTGAACTTGCACAAGGCGTCCAGCGAAAAGGACCATAAACAAAAGTGAGAAAATAGTTAGAACAACTATTCGCTTTCTAGATAAATTCAAATCACCCACGTGGCACTTCCAAATTCAAAAATGTGGGTGTCTGTGACGGCTTCATTCCTAGTTTTTCTGCTTCGTGCGAGAGTGCTGCGGGTGAAGAAATGCGTTCTATTTCGCGAGTGATTGCTTCATACTGATCACTTGAAAGCTTTAAGTCCGCCTGCAGCTTTGAAATCTCAAATGCATCCTGTGCAAGAAGCGTATTAATAAATAATAACCCGAGAAAGAAAACAGCACCAAGTGATGTAACAAAGATTGCAAAAAATCTACGGTTTGCCTGTTTACCTGCTGATGCATCAGCAACAATTCGAAGTGCGGCGCGAGTAGATTTCTGTGCAACGAGTGAGGTTGTCCGGGTTATTGCTGGCGCAATTGATGTCATTGCCATTTATGCAGCCACCCTTTCGATTGCGCGTAATCGAACTGAAGCGGCGCGTGAATTCTCTGCGACTTCTTTTTCACTTGGGCTCTGACTGCCGTTAAAAACAAGTGCGAACTTTGCAGCCAGCGCAGCGATTTCAACTGGCAGGCCTTGAGGAGTTCCTGACGTGGTCGCTTCTTGGAAAAAATTCTTCACAATTCGATCTTCAAGTGATTGAAAAGACATCACGACAAGGCGGGCATGAATGTCGAGAATCTCGAGGGCTTGCGGGATTGCTCGAGAAATTGCACCGAGTTCGTCATTTGTTTCAATGCGAAGTGCTTGGAAAGTGCGCTTTGCGGGATTTCCGCCAGTGCGTCGAGTTGCCGCAGGAATCGCATTCTTAACAAGAGTTGCAAGGTGCGCAGTTGAATGAAGTGGAGCCTTCTCGCGTTCCTTAACTATTGATTCAACTATGCGAGTCGCAAATTTTTCTTCACCATATGTGCGAAGGATGCGAACTAAATCTCCGGGTGCATATGAATTAACTATGTCTGCCGCTGTTTTCAGCTGACTCTTATCCATGCGCATATCGAGTTCTGCATCATGGGCATATGAAAAACCACGGTCACTTTTATCAAGTTGAAGTGAAGAGACTCCCAAATCAAAGAGAATTCCTTGGACGTGTGAATATCCGTGTTGCTGAGCTACATGTGCGATCTGATCAAAAACACTGTGATGCGAAATAAATCTGTCACCGAATACTGAAAGTCGTTCACTTGCTATTTCGATAGCCTGCATATCGCGATCGATGCCAATTACAACTAAGTGTGGAAATTTGTTGAGGAGTGCTTCGGTGTGACCCCCTAATCCCAGAGTTGCATCAATGACAACTGGGTTTGCATGTGAGGTGATTGCAGGAGAGAGTAAATCAATGCACTCATCGCGCATTACTGAAACATGTTGTGCTTTGATCATCTTCTCCCCCAATCTCTTAACTAATCTGATTTCTTTTCTCTCATCTCTGGTCACTGCCGGCCGACGGATCGCTTTATGCGGCGCCGGGGAAGGGGCGCCGCAGTCGTAGGGTCGGCAGTGGCCACAAATGAGAGTCTTTTTAATAAGGACTAGAACAGTCCCGGGAACACCTCCTCGGAGACATCAGCAAATCCCTTTTCACGATCTGCTAGATATTGATTCCATGAAGTGAAATCCCAAATTTCAACGCGTGTATTTGCGCCAATAACCACGCACTCTTTTTCAAGTGCTGCATATGTACGCAAACTCTGCGGAATAGTTATGCGACCTTGACGATCAGGAATTTCATCGTGTGCACCGGCAAACATCACACGTGAGTAATCACGTGCAGCTTTTGCAGTAACTGGTGCTTGTCGCAGCGTTTCAGTGATGTGTGCAAATTCAGCAGCTGGAAAAACATAGAGACAACGTTCTTGTCCTTTTGTAATAACTAATCCAGGGGAAAGCTCTTCGCGAAATTTCGCAGGAAGAATAAGTCGGCCCTTTTCATCAAGGCGGGGTTCGTGGGTACCCAAAAACATCGGCACTGGCCCCCTTCCCCAAGGTGTCCTCTAGCTACTTACACGGCAGAAGCATGTAAAAAACGCTCATTCCCCACTTTACTCCCTTTTTCTCCATTTTCAACCATCTATCCCCACAAATATCCCCACCGCTCCCCACCTGTCCACCCCACTTGCCGGAGGGCAGCGGGCACAAAAAAAGCCCCCCGAATTCGGGAGGCGATGTGAGCGTGTCTTTATGAATTAATTATCGAAGTTGCGATCATCCCAGCGTTGTTCCAAGCGTGATCGAATTCCTGAGCTCTTCTTCTCTTTAGCAATACGAGGGCTCTTACCTATGCCGGCTAGGGCGGAAAGAACGGTAATCAGACCTGTGAGGGCAATTAAGAAGCCAAAGATACCCACAGGAACGGTCTGCGAAACGAGCCCGCCCAAGATTATTGCTAGTCCTGAAATCAGCGCACCGGACCCAATTAAAACTCGGTTGCGACCAGGAAAAGTTCGACTTCCAGTCAGAGTTGACGATAGGCGTGGGTCATCGGCCGATAGAGCTTGCTCCATTTCGGCTAATAACTTACGTTCACGATCTGAAAGTGGCACGGGCCAACAATAGAACAACTTTTGCCAGCGGGCTACTCGTCCTGCTCACTCGGATCAACTAGGCGCCCTGGTCGCACACTGGAACGTCCAAATCTGGCGCGAGCTCGGTCAATTGCACGCTCAGCATCACGCCAGCCTTTATCCCGAGCACCTAAAACCATCTGCTCGGGAGCTGCGCTAACAAGATTTTCAAGACTGACACCAACTAGTCGAAGGCGCGCACGTTCAATTCGAAGTGCTCTGTATAAATCTTTTACAACTTCATACGTTTCGTGTGCACTATCCGTTGCAAGTGGCAGAGTTTTAGAACGATTAATTGTTGTGAAATCAGCAAATCTAACTTTTATTGAGATAGTTTTTGCAAATAGTTCTTTATCGCGCAAACGTGCGGTTGCCTTCTGAGTCAGTCGTAGAAATTCTTGCAATATCTCTTCAGGATTATCTAAATCTTGAGCAAAAGTTTCTGCTGCGCTAATGCTTTTATCAACATCTTCAGGAGTCACATCTCTGTAATCACGTCCCCATGCAAGTTCGTGAAGTGTCTCACCTGCTGCTTGTCCTATTGCTCGAATAAGTGTGGCTCGCGGCAAATTCGCGACATCTTCAACGGTGCGAAGACCTAATTGCTCTAGTTGTTCCGCTGTTTTTGGTCCTACTCCCCATAAAGCAGATACTGGAAGTGGATGTAAAAAAGTAAGAATTCGATCTGGCGCAATTTCTAATAATCCATTTGGCTTGCAATGACCTGATGCTAACTTTGCAATGAATTTAGAGGGCGCAATGCCTACTGAACATGTGATGCCCTCTTGTTCAAATACTCGACGCCTAATCTCTGTCCCGATCTCGCGTCCTGTTCCGAGCAAGCGCCTTGCACCAGTGACATCTAAGAAAGCTTCATCGAGTGAAAGTGGTTCTACAAGCGGTGTGAAGTCAGCAAATATTTTCATGATTGCATCTGATACTTCTGAATAGCGTGTGTGATTAGGTGGCACAAAGATTGCATGCGGTGCCATACGTTGTGCTCGTCCAACTGGCATTGCTGCTCGAATTCCAAATTTACGTGCTTCATAGTTTGCAGAGAGCACAACTCCGCGAGCTCCAGCACCAACTACTAGTGCCTTGCCGCGCAATGTTGGATCATCACGTTCTGCTACGGATGCATAAAACGCATCCATATCCACGTGAACAATCGTGGCGTGTGTGCTCATATCGCCAGCGTACTTCTCTGTGCGCTCCACTTTTCGTAAGCAGCGCGCAAGTCCCATATACCCGTTGCTCTTATTGATATTCCGCGGGCACCAGTACGCCGAGTGACACCGCGCAATAAGACGAGTTCGGATGTATAGATCGTTGAAAGATATTCGGTAGCAACATCGCTGAAAAATGTTGCATCACTGCATCCATATCCATCATTGAGGGTAAGAAATATGACTCGCTTTCCAGAACGTACAGGGGGCGTTTGAATAGATACACGGACTCCTGCAACTAAAACAGTAGAAGCTGTTCGCACCGAAAGAAGGTCAGAGGATTTAATTGCCCCGATTGAATTAAGAAAGTGCGAATAGAACTCGAGCATATGGTGGGTAATGTCCATACCAAGGCGCTGTACTTCATGGGCAACAATTTCATTGCTCTCTAAATCTGGAAGACCGCTTGATTCAAGTGCTGGCGCATCAAAGCCCAGAGTCATTTGCGAACGTAATCCGTTAGACATTGTTGGGCCTTTTATAAGATCAGAGAGATGAAGTAGCAGATCTCGACGATTAATTGGTCCACCTTTAGTTATGGCATGTAATTGATCAAATGCACCTGTAAAAATCAGTGACTCAATAACTGGCTGTGATACACCAGCCCGATAATAAAAATCTGCTAAATCTTTGTATGGTCTAGCTGAAATAATATTTTTAATTTCATCCGTGCTGATTCCATTAATGGTTGAGAGCGCAATACGAATACTTTGAGTGCCATCTTCTGCAATTTCTACGCGATATGTATCTTCAGAGAAATTAACATCTAGCGGTGCAATCGAAATACCCATCTGTCGCACTTCATCTAGAATCAATCGCTTGGGATACATGCCTGGATCGTGAGTTAGAACTCCTGCTAAAAATGCTGCTGGGTAATGGGTCTTTAGCCATGCAGATTGATACGTCGGAAAAGCAAAAGCTGCAGCATGCGCCTTGCAAAAACCAAAGGATGCAAAAGCACGCAGAACTTCCCAGACCTCATTGATTACTTCTGGTGAATAACCATGTTCGGTTGCTGCCGGATAAAACCAATCACAGACTTGCTGTTGGCTTTGGCGATCACCAAGTGCTCTGCGCATTTCATCGGCGTGCGCCAGTGAGCAGTGCGTCATTGTTGCGATGATGGAGATAACTTGCTCATGGAAAACAACAACGCCTTCAGTATCACTCAATATCTCGTATAGGTCAGGGTGAATGATCTTGCGCGCACTCCACCCATGTCGTGATTTCAGAAAGGGCGAAATCATGTCACTCTTTACTGGGCCAGGGCGAAAGAGGGAAATATCAATAATTAAATCGGTAAAGGTTTGTGGCTCTAATTTACCAACGAGTTCGCGCTGTCCGGGACTTTCTATCTGGAAGATGCCGATTGTCTTTGTCGATTGAATGAGTTCGTATGTATGCGGATCATCAAGTGAAATTGCATCAATATCTATCTCTTCTTTGTGTACTCGAGAGATTTCGTTAAGCGCATAAGAAATACTCGATTGCATTCGCACTCCAAGGATGTCTAACTTAAGCAAACCAACATCTTCGACATCATCTTTATCAAATTCCACCATTGGATACCCGCTGGCATTGCGCTGTAGAGGCACACGATCGAGTAATCCCCCATCAGATAAAACAATCGCACATGGATGCATTGAAAGATGTCGTGGTAAACCTTCGAGGCGGCGCGCCATTGTGATAACCATCTTTGCTAAAGGAGTCTTAACATTTTTCTCACGCAAGCCATATGGAGATTTAGCAATCAAGTTAATCTCGGCTGCAGGTAAACCCAAAGCGGCACCCGCATCACGAATGCTCTGCCGTGTGCGATATGTATCAAAGCTTGCAACCGTTGCGCACCTTGATTGATTGCCTGGAATATCCCAGCGAGGATCTGCGTATTTCTTAAAAACTAAATCATAAATTTCCAAACGCCGATGTGATTCAACATCGATATCAATATCAGGTAGAGCACGGCGTAGCGGCGAACAAAAACGTTCCATCAATAATCCGTGTGCCAATGGATCTACAGGTGAAATTCCAAGTAGGTGGCAGATAAGAGATCCAGCACCAGAGCCACGTGCTGAAACACGAATTCCTCGTTCGCGTGCCATGTCTGCAATATCGGCAACGGTTAGAAAATATGACTCATAACCAAGAGTTGCAACAGTTGCTAGTTCGTCATCGAGTCGCTCGCGTGCACTTTTAACTGCTTGGGCGCTGCTATATCTCCAATTAATTTTTGCTTCTGAGCGTTGACGCAATAGTGCTCGCATCTGCTGTGCATTTTCTACTCCAACAACATGAGCTTCGGGTAAATGAATGGAACCTAAACCAATATCTCGCGCAGGTGATAGCAACGTTTGCTCGGCCCATGCACGAGTAGTGGAAAGAAGTACACGCGCATTGCGCTCGCCACCTGCGCGTGCAATTTCATCAGCAATGGCGTGCATAGCAGGTGTTGATTTGAGATACGCCTCAGCATTTGTGCGTCCTATGTGACGTGGATGCAGTGGAACTAATTGGCGAGCGCAATCCAAAATGTCTGCAACTGGTCCATCTTCTGGACCGCGCATTCGTACGGCATTTGTCACCACGGCATCAATATCGTGATCTCGAGCAAAGATGAGTGAACGTCCTGCATGTGCAATAGAACCGGGGCCATCACCTTTTGCTAGATGCGAAACACATTCGATTGCATGTGCTTTGAAAAAATTGCGAGTCTTATTAAATATATTTAGAGCACTATCGTTTCGATGGGCTGCAATTGCAGGTGCAATAGGTGCATCTAGTCCATGGAGGACATATAGGTTTTCCGTGTATTGGCTGAAACGTTCAAGAAAATCAAGGGTCAGAACAGGTCCACCTGTAGATAAGTTAAGCGAAGACATAAGCCTTACAAGATTGCGCCATCCCCCATCACTGCCAGCAATAAGAGTCAAGCGCGGTAATTTTTTGTCATCGGGCATACGACTTGTCTGTAAATCATTCTGTAAATCAATAGCGAGGTTTACTCCAATGATGGGAGCGATACCGTAATTAAGACATGCTTTCGTAAAACGAATGGCGCCTAAGAGCCCATCACGATCGGTCAGTGCTAGCGCGGGCGCTTCTAACTCACTTGCTCGCTGAACAAGATCACTCGGTTGTGTAGTGCCGTACTTAAGAGAAAACGCACTGGCTGTATGTAAATGAATAAAACTCATATCGCTTTAATAATCCATGCACCGGTGAGATCGTCTCGCTCAAGTTCGAATGTTTGCAGGGTGCCAATAGGTGCAGCTTCTACTTTCCATACTGCGCGTGCTTGATCATCTGGATGAAAGTTGCCATCACTAATTCGATTCCACCAACCACCTGCTTCACACCACCTGGAAAGAACTGCATGAATACGAAAGCGTCTGCCACCAAAAGAGAATTCGATTGGTCCAGATGTGCCATCGGCTAGAACTTCACCTGGTTGTGCAATCTGTGCTCTTACATGTGCCGGGGTCATTACAAGACTCTTTTCCTGCTAGCTGTGGATAATTCGAACATCTGTTCGAAAAATAGTCCCTAGGACTGACACGCGCAAGCCCCGCGTGCGACACGCTCAAGAGGTGCATAGATAGTTGAAATTTCAACTACTTTGACCTACCTTTACTCAGGTAAGTACCCATCAATTACACAGACGTATAAGGAGAAACATGGACGTAGTAACACTCATCGGTCGTCTGCTATTTGCAGCGCTATACATTGGTTCAGGAATTGGACACTTTGCAAAGCTTGAGGCAATGACTGGATATGCAAAGTACAAGAAGCTTCCTGCTGCAAAGCTCGGAGTCCTCATCAGTGGTCTCTTCTTCTTGCTCGGCGGAATTTATATCGCGATCGGTCTATGGGTTGATCTTGGTGCGCTACTCATCGCAATCACAGTAATTCTTGCGGGAATCATCTTCCATGCTTACTGGAAAGAAACTGATGCAACTGCAAAGATGAATGAGCAGATTGCATTTAATAAGGATCTAGCACTTGGTGGAGCAGCACTCATTCTGTTCGCTCTTATCGCAAGCGGAACAATTTCAGGATCAGATTTTGGTCCACACGTAGGAAACATTAGTTTCTTCAGCAAGTAAGCCTTACAACAAAAAGCCCTCAGCACATGCTGGGGGCTTTTTGCTTTACTTAATAACTCGAGAAAGAAAGCCAGCAACTAACAGTGAAAGAATTGGGAATGCCATTGCCACAGAGATGGATGTGCCTTCTGCCAGGAAACCAATAATTGATGGACCAATAAAGAAACCAGAAAGCCCAATCACAAATGCACGCGCACTAGAGACGGATGGAGCAATCCCAGGTATTGCGCTGGCAGCCAGAATAAATGCTGGAAACATCGGAGCAATTCCAAATCCAGCTAGCGCAAAACCTAAATTAATTATGACCAGTGCGAGTAGCGGATGTGAATCTGAGAGCGGCAGAGCAAGAGCAATACTTAACGCCCAACCTATACCGCCGATTAATCCCGCAATCAATACAAGTTTTCTCGGTCCAAAGTAATTCATTGCGCGATCGCCTAAGAATCGAGTAATAATCATGGCAAGTGCAAAAGATGCATACGCAGAAGCGTTGATGCCTTTACCGACACCCATTTCATCGCGAAGCAATAAGGCGCCCCAATCACTCGCAGCACCTTCGGCAATTAAAGAACCTAGGAGTCCAAAGCCAAGAAACCATAGGGGGCGCACTTTGCTGCCAAACAGAGGAATTTTTGCTTTTGTTTCTTCTGCGCCACCGTCGTGATTGTCTAACTCACTTGGCAATAGATAATTAATAACTACAAGAAAGAAAACAGCAGCAGTGACAGCCACGGAAATTAGATTGACTTCGGGGGAAACGAAATTTGCGATTGAACCGCCCAAGAAAGTTGTGAGAAATGCACCTAAACTCCACATCCCATGAAATGAGGACATGCTTCTTTTAGACATAATGTTTTCAAGTGCCACAGCTTGAACACTGACACATAGATCTGTGCCCGAATAGCCAAATCCCATGACAAACAATGACAAAGCTAGGAAGATTGGGTGTGAGGAAAGTGCAATTCCACAGATTCCCAGTGACATAGTGATAGCTGTAAATCTCATTACATTCCGGGATCCAAAACTATGAATTAATCTGCCTGAAAGTTGCGCGCCTGTTATTGAACCGAGCGCGCTCCCGAGCAAAACCAATCCAAACCCCGAATTGGTCAAACCATTCGCATCTTTAACTTCTGGTATGCGAGCGACCCAAGACATGGAAACGATTCCAAGTAAGCCGAACGAAGCCCAAAGAGCCCTCCGAGATTTTGAGGCAAACTCTTGCAATTGGTGTGTTACCAATTTACAGACTCAAGTATCGCCTCATCGGAAATCTTAGAAAAATCAATTGTTTGTGCGTGAGAAAACCAAAGTTTTTGCTCGATAGAAAAAGATTGAGTTCTGCGAACAGAATCTAAAAACTCTTGAGAAGAAATTTTCAGATCTGTAAGTCTGTGACGTGTTCCCGCTTTCTCAATTATCTCCTTGGCGCCCTCAAAATTATTTCCTTGAAACTTGGACATAACTAAAACACCAAGAGAAACAAGTTCGCCATGCGCGATTGTTCGCCCAGTAACTTCTTCGAATGTGTAGGCAAAGAAATGTTCGCTACCTTCCTCAAATCTTGCATGTTTCATTTCGTGACAACGCCAACCAATATCTCGATGTAGCTCCATCAGCCTTCTTAAACCATCATCGGTCTGTGCCTTTACACCTGGAGCACAGTCCGCAAGTTCGGCGAGATAGCGAAGCGATATGTCGGGCGATTCAGGTGTCCACCCAAACTCATCTTTGCCGGCTTCGTGTGCATACTTCCAATCAAACCAAGCGGTGTGACAAGCAAGAACATCACCAATTCCACTTGTAACCATTGAAATAGGTGCAGCTCTAAACAAATCAAAATCAACTAAGACCAGATCGGGCACCGCATCTCCATCGTAAATAACCCCGCCTTGTTCACGTAAAGCACTCATGCGTGTAAAGCAGGCATCAACTGAAGGAATAGATGGAATCAAAGTTAACGGCAGTTGGCGGCGCCAATGTACCCACTTGGCTGTATCCATGGCAGATCCGCCACCTAAGCCAACCACATGCACACCAGGAACTTCATTTGCCAAATCATCCAGGTATTTTTTCGATAACTCTTTGGCTTCAACAATGAACTTAGGTTGATTAGTTACATTTTTCTGGATGAGCTCCCAAGGCTCTTTATGAGTAATCAGTATGTAATCACCTAAAGAGTTAAGATAAGCGGAACAAATACTCGAACCGTACTTAACATTTGAGCCCTGAGCCTGAAACATTTACTTCTCCCCCAGCTTACTTAAAATAGATACCACGCTAGCATCATCAATTACTCTGTAAATCTCAGAGTACTTCCTTGATTTCGAATTCTTTCCACGCGAACGTCTAACAATCATTTCAGCAAAAAACCGCACATCACTATTCACGCTTTGAAAGAATTCATCGAGTGAAACTCCTGCCGTACGCCCTTTAAGCCACCACTGTCTCGCCATATTGACAAGCATGGTTCTGTGCAATGATGTTGCCGCAGTCAATTTATCAATATATGAAGTTACATCTAGTTGATGAGTTGGTTTTGCGACTTCTCTACCGAAATACCAACGCGCAACAGGTAAAAAGGGCCTGATGCCACCTGATTCAGATCCTGGATGTTTATCAAATCCAGAAGTCCACATTGCCTCTGCCATCGAAATAGCAACTTTTCTATGATCTTCATTGTCTTCGAAAAGATACGAATCGGGATCAAAAGTAATCACCAAATATGGTTGCACGTCACGAATTATGTCTATGTACTTTGACCTTAAAGTAACTTCCGAATAATCTCCAAGTCGATCGGTATCTAAGTTCAATTCAATTACCCTGCTGATGCCAAGATGCGACATTGCCAGATTGAACTCTTTGGTATTCGCCTCAATAGTTTCGCTTTCACTTAAAGAGAAGCTATCCCACCGATCGTTAGTGGCTCTGACAACTGTAACTTTCCAACCAGACTCAGTTAGTGCGGCTACCCCTCCACCACAAAAAAGTAACAAATCGTCAGCATGAGCAACTGAAACAAGTGCGACTTTGTTTGTAGTTTCGGGAAGCTTTAACTTTTGAATTTTCATTATGGGCGTGCGCCTTTACCAATCTTGTTGCTAGCCAACATAGTTGCACCTATCGCTCCAGAGATATCGCCTATCGTAGAAGCTTGGATGTTCTTTGTTTCGCTGAAACCTCGATGTGAATTTAGTCGTTCAACTAAGTGGTTTTTGAAAAAACTCCATTTATCTACAATCGAGCCACAAATGACAACTACATCGGGTCTTGAAATCACTAAATGTGTAATCAGCCCATCAGCAACTCGATAGGCAAATTCCTGCCACGTTACGTCAGACAACTTGGAAAAATCACAGCGCCCATCAACTAAAACAAATTCAGATCTAGATTTTGCAATCTCTTCTAATGCCAGGCGTGAAGCACTCATTTCCCAACATGCATCAAGACCGCAGTAACACGGGGCAGAAATGTTAGGTACGGAAATATGACCGCCCTCTGGATGCTGACCATCCAGTGCACGAATTGGTTTGCCATCTTTAAATAGCGAAACACCTAAGCCCGTTCCGATGGTTATGCATAGAACAGAGGAATGTTCTTTCCCAGCGCCAAGAATTGCTTCCGATAAACCTGCAGCGTTTGCATCATTATCAATCCAGACTTCTCGATTAAGTAATTTTGAAAGCTGACCACCTAAATCTATTCCCGAAAACTGCGGCAAAGTATCTGGGTTATCAATCACACCTGTAACCAGATTTACTGGTCCTGTCGAACCAATCCCAATCGATGCTATCGATTCTAAATCAAGAACGTTTTTTGAAATCCATTCTGCGAGAAGTGAAACAGACTCTACTGGCGAGGGGGCAGAAAAACTTGAAGTTGTGATTTTGAATTCCTGATGAACTTCAAATTTTTCATCTGCCACTACTAAACGTGTTCCTGTGCCACCAATATCAATTCCGATGAACTTTGGCATGTCGTTACTTGGTTACTCTTAAATCAATTCCAGCCTTACGGAAATGCTCTCTATAACTTTTATCAATTCCACTATCTGTGACCAGGATTGAAATTTCCTTTAATTCGCAAACTTTGCCAAATGCTTTCACGCCAAATTTGGATGAATCGGCTGCGACAATTGTTCGTGTTGATGCATGGTGAGCTGCTCGCTTAATCATGGCATCATCTGAATTCCATTCGGTCAGACCATAGGTCGGTTCTAATCCGGAAGCCGTCATAATCATCTGATCAAAATGGTAGTTCCTCAAAGTTTCAAGGGCTGCAGGTCCTATCAGCGACTCTTCTCCCTTTCGAACGAAGCCACCGATAACCATTAGCTGAACCTTGGGAGCAGCGCGCAAAACATCAGCGACTCGAAAACTTAAAGCACAAACAGTTAATTCGCGCTCCACCAATTGTTTTGCAATTGCTACTCCGGTTGAACCGCCATCTAGAACTATAGTTTCGCGATCATTTACAAGAGTAGCCACATACTTTGCAATATCGTTCTTAGCTTTGGATGCAATTTCACTTCTAATTGCAAAAGCAGGTTCAAAAGACCCGCTAACTCCTTTTATTGCATAACCCTTTTCGCGCCGTAGCAAACCTAACCGAGACAAATGCTCAATGTCTCGTCGAATTGTCATTTCTGAAACTTTTAAGACTTTGGTCAGATCAGAGATGAGAACCCGTGCTTCATCGTTAACGATGTTTAGAATCTCTTGAAGACGATCATCGGGTTTCATGGAATTCCTTAAGTTAAAGGTATTGAGATTCTAACCCTTTACCCACGCTTCGATTTCATCTAATTGCTTACTCGAGATTTGAGTCTCGGTCGCAATCGTGTACCAGAGATTTTTAGACTCTTTTGAGTAATCAATCATGTGCATTAATCCGTTTCGAACATCTGCCCATGTTATGTCCATGTCCTCTGGCTGATAAGCAACACCCATTGCATCTAACTTGTCTTTGATGAATTTAGGATCATTGTTTTGAAGGAAGCTCATAATGACCACTCCCAGAGAAACTATTTGACCGTGCAAAAATGGTTTATGAATCAAATGCTCCAGCGAGTAAAACAAGGTGTGCTCTGAACCTTCGATAGGTCTTGGGTTCCAGCCAGCGTTGTTAAAAGCTGCCCCACCCCAACGCAAAGCATTCATCAGTGTTTGCACGCCCTTGTCATTAACGGCTTTGATATCCGAAGTAGCGTTGAGAACTGAGTTAAGAACTTCAGATGCTTGATCAACCCAATACTGGTCGTAGGGCCACTTCTTTTCACATTTTCCAGTTTTTGTTGCGAATTCCCAATCCCATTTAGCAGTGTAATAACAAACAATGTCACCAACACCAGAACGATTGATGTATTCGGGAGCACTTTGAATGACGTCATAATCTACGTAAACCATCTCGGGGATGGCATAGCCAACATATTTAAGAATTCCGTTATCACGCACTGCTGATCTATGACCAAAAGGTGCGTTAACCGACATGGAAGTTGGGCATTGGAATAAAGGCAAGTTTTTGCGCCAAGCAAAGTATTTTGCTACATCGATTGCGACACCGCCGCCGATTCCTACAATCGCTTTAACGTCAGGAAGTTCTTTTAGAGTTCTTTCTAAATCTTTGATTTCTAATGAGTCAACCAAATGTACAAACGTTTCCTTGCTATCAAAATGGTGCGAGAATTTCGGCCAAAGATCCTTATTTGACACAACTAAGAATGGAGGATTGATTATTTTTGGTAATTCTGCATACAAATCTCTTCCGTATGCGACATCAAATAATTGCATTTCTTCCTCTTTCTTGTCGTTTTATAGAGTGTCTGTAACTTTTGAAGCATAGGCAAAGCTTCCAGCCTGCACACCAGTTCGTGCTGCAAGGGCAAAACTTAAAGTTTGAAAAGCTAATGTGTCGCAAATTCGAAATTCGGTGCCCTTGCGATCAGGTGAAGGAAGTTTAGTGCCAATTCCTTTATCACCAATCCAAGTAACAGAGGAACCAGAAGAAATTAAATCTGATGCAAGTTTAATGTTGAGTGCATTGTGAGGCTCTGTACCATGATCAAAGAACGTGATACTCAAGTCAGGACCAGCTATTTCTATCGGGCCATGTCTAAACGATGCTGACGTAGTTCCTTCAATCGACATTTTTGCAGCTTCCTTAAGAATCAAGCCAGCAGTTTGGGAGGACGCACCCGCGACTCCTCTACCTACACAAACATAATTCTTCTTGTACGGAAATAAACTTTCTGCACTTTCAATGTGCAAATCAATGTCGGTAATGTAATTTTCGATCGAATCAACTGTTCGAAGCAGAGTTGATCGCGAATTTTCGTAAGAATTAGAAACTTCCGAGAACACCAACTTCATTGCAGCTAAGGTGTTTAAATAAGTTTTCGTACTGACAGTAGCCTCGGGGCCAGCTTTTAAATCAACTAAATAATTTGAATGCTTTGCAAGATTGCTTTGGGGATTGTTAGTAATTCCAAGAACTTCAACCTTAGAAAGGTCGAATTGCTTGAGTACTTGAGTTACTTCCGCGCTCTCCCCCGATTGAGAAGTAAGGCAGAGCAAAGTCCCTGGTGTGAGCAATCCTGCGCCAACATCTATTAATTCAGAAGCAGGCAACCACCAAGCTTGCAAACCCATTCGAGAAAAAGTTTCCCATGTTTCATACGATGCAAAGTGACTGCTACCCATGCCTGCAAAGACAATTCGGGTCTTTTTGGAAACATCGAGATCACGCCCCAGCGCATGCATGTCATCTGCACGAACCATGAACTGGCCCAGCTTTTCAGCCTGCTCGTTAACGTTTAGACGGTATGGCGATGTAGCGGACACGTGGATCCCTTCGGCAAATCGAATCTAGGGAGATAATTTCTCACAAATTTCATGAAAATACTACCATTTTTTTAACATTCCAAGTAGCATCCCATGTGCCTACGTGAGGAATCCCTCACATTGAAAGGAAAGGAACCGCGGTGCTCAATTCCAAAACGATTCGACGTTTTGCTGGATTAGTATCAGTTTCGTTACTTCTTGCTGCATGCTCTAGCGGGGGAACTGACTCTGAGGCTTCTGGTGAAATCAACGTCTTTTTAATTCCTAGCCCATCTTCAACTTCCATTCAAAGCTTTATCCCAGCCTTTGAAAAAGAAACAGGAATCAAAGTAAATGTTTCTGAGACTCCTTACGGAGAAGCGCATCAGAAACAACTTCTTTCATATCAGCAAAAAGCTGGTGCATATGACGTAGCTCAATTTGATAACTCATTCTTGATGCCATTCTGCCAAGCACAGGCAATGGCGCCACTTGATAGTTATTTGAGTGATTCGTCTGAATATGACATTGCTGATTTTGGCCAAAGCCAACAAGATTATGGAAAGTGCAATGGTGAAACTCTAGGTTTAACACTTAGCACTGAGCCTATGATCCAGTGGTACCGAACTGATATTTATGAAAAATTAGGACTAAAACCAGCAACAACTTGGGATGAGTATTACAACAATGCCAAGAAGGTCCAAGCTGCAGGTTACGGCGGTCAAATAATTGGGTTCGGTCCAAACGTCTCATGGTGGTGGATGACCATGGTGTGGTCATTCGGTGGAAAACTTTATGACGATGCACTTAATCCAACTGTGAATAGCAAAGAAGCTATCGCAGCAACTGATTTCCTAAAGAAACTAATGACTGTTTCACCAAAGGGAGCCTCAACAGCTAACTCTGATGAAGTAACTAGTAAGTTCCTCGGAGAAAACATCGGAGCGATGATCAACTATTCCGGTTATTACGGAAGCGTTCTTGATAAGTCCATTAACAAGAATGAAGGCAAGATCGGTACAGCGCCGATGCCTAAGGGATCTGCCGATATCACTCACCTAGCTGGTTGGAATATTGGTATTCCTAAGGATGCAAAGAATCCAACTGCAGCGTGGAAATTCCTTGAATACGTTCTTGGAAAAACAAATGCAAAGGCTTACCTAGAGTCAGGTGCAGCAGCAATTGGCCGCAAATCAATTACAACTGATGCTGATCTTCTTGCGAAGTTCCCTTATCTAGCTCAGCTAGAGATTCCAGCAAGCTCGCGCATTGAGCGTTATCCGCAAATCGCTGTGTGGCCAGAGTTTGAAGTTGCTGCAATTGACGCAGTAACTCAAGTTCTAAACGGTAAGAGCGATTCTACGAAAGCTATGACGGCTCTTAACGAGAAGTTAAAACCAATTCTCGCAAAAGAACCTAAGTAGTAAATAAGTTAATTAACCGACCTATTGGCCTAGTTAGAAAGTTATTCAATGCCAAAAAGCATGAAGCTAACTAGGCCAATAGGTCAATTTACTTTTGCAGCATGGGCGCTTTTGTCGCTCACCGTTTTGATCCCGATTCTTTACGGAATCTACATTTCCTTTCTCGATATCAAACTTTCATCATTTCTGCCACCACAATTCGTGGGATTAGATAACTACGTTGCAGCTTTAAAGGCTCCCGAAACTTGGGCAACATTGAAGATAACTCTTGCGATGATGCTGCTGGGTATGTTGGTACAGATTCCGCTCGGAATCGGACTTGCCTTGATTCTTCATCGAAATTTAAAGGGAACTAAAGTGTTTAGTTCAATTTTGATTACGCCAATGCTCTTAACTCCTGTCGCGGTGGGATTAACTTTTCGATTTATGTTTGATACAGATTTAGGAATTATCAATTGGGTAATCGGATCACTTGGAGTTGAAAAAGTTAACTGGCTAGGTCAACAGACAACAGGAATTCTTGCTGTTGTGTTAGTTGATTCTTGGCAATCAGTTCCCTTTGTAATGTTGCTCATTGTTGCTGCGCTTGGCTCAATCTCACCAAGTCTGTATGAAGCAGCTAGCATAGATGGAGCAAGTGCTCGTCAAACCTTTTGGAAAGTTACATTTCCGTTAATTACTCCTACGCTGTTAGTTGTTGTCATGATCAAGATTATGGACTTCCTGAAACTATTTGACACCTTGTTCATGTTAACTCGAGGTGGCCCAGGGAATGAGACAACAACACTTGGATTATGGACATATAAGACTGGATTTATCTTTTTAGAATTTTCACGCGCGGCGGCATTAGGTGTCTTAATCATGATAATCACAGCACCAGTACTACTTCTATGGCGTCGATCTACTAGGGAAATAAGATGAAAACCACACAAAGGGAAAGAATCTCTGGGTACTCAATACTTATATTTGCTTCTTTCTTGGCTCTATTTCCACTTTTCTGGACCTTCAGCACTTCAATTAAGAATCGTGTCGATACCTATACGCTTCCACCGAAATTCTTTGACTTTACGCCAACTTTTAAGAACTACACATCCCTATTCGCGATAGATGCATTTCCGAAAATTTACTTAAATACAATTTTCGTGACTGTGATGAGCACCGTGATTGTGCTCGTCGTTGGATCGTTAAGTGCCTACGCTATTGCGCGCCGTTCCAGTTTTAGGGGCCGATCATCACTGGAAGCACTGATGATTGCAGTCCGAGCTCTGCCCGGAATAGTTTTATTGCTCCCCCTCTATCGATTGAGCTCTTTCTTTGGACTTTACGATTCTTTATGGGCGCTTGTATTTATCTATGCGGGCTTCAATCTACCTTTTGCTATTTGGTTACTCACTTCATTCTTTAGGCAAATTCCTATTGAAATCGAAGAAGCCGCGCGAGTTGATGGTGCATCAAATACCCGTATGTTCGTGAAAATACTGCTGCCTTTAGCAATGCCAGGAATTGTTGCAACTGGAGTCTTTATTGCCCTTCTTTCGTGGAATGAATTTTTAATTCCGGTCATCATGGCCGGTGAAGATTCAAAAACGCTACCCGTCTTTGTTGCTAGCTTCATCTCGAATAGAACATTGGACTGGGGCCCTATGGCGGCAGCTGCGACTATCGCGCTAATTCCGATTGTTATTTTTACTGTTTTTATTCAAAAATATTTGGTAGCAGGACTATCAAGTGGAGCCGTGAAAGAATGACCCCTAACAGAATGGATGAAAACAAGTGAGCTCACAACTAGCAGCACTGGGTGGTAAAAGAGTACGAGAGAGTTCTTTTCCTGCATGGCCACATTATGATGAAACAGAACGTGAAGCTTTGAACAGAGTTTTGGATTCTCGCAATTGGTGGGCCAATCAAGGTGTCGAAGTTAAAGAGTTCGAAAAAGAGTGGAGCAGCTATACAGGTGCTAAGGATTCTTTTGCTGTCACAAACGGAACTCACACACTTGAAGTTATCTTTCTTGCATTAGGTATTGGAGAAGGCGATGAGGTTATTGTTGCTGATTGGTCCTTCTTGGCAACGATCGGTGCGATCCTTACCGTCAATGCAATTCCAAAAATTGTCGATGTGGATCCACTGACAGGAACAATTGATATTGCCCAAGCTGAGGCTGCTATCGGTCCTAAAACTCGAGCGATTGTTTGCGTGCACGTTGCTGGATCCATGTCAGATATGGATGCACTAACTGCGCTATGCAAGAAACACAAAATTGCTTTGGTTGAAGATAGTGCTCATGCCCATGGATCTCGTTGGAAGGGTGAACATGCAGGAACAATCGGAGATGCAGGTTCGTTTTCATTTCAATCTTCAAAGTTAATGACATCTGGTGAAGGTGGTGTGATTACCACTAGACGCGAAGATTTAATTCCGATGTTTAAATCATTTATCAACTGTGGGCGCGGAGATGGAATTTGGTATTACAGACATTTACGACTTGGTGGAAATTACCGATTAAGCGAATGGCAAGGTGCAATTTTGCGTGCACAGTTAAATCGCTTTCCTGACCAACAAAAAAATCGTGGAAATAATGCGAATTGGTTGAACTCTGAAATAGCAAAAATCCCCGGCTTCAAACCACAAGGTCGATATGCCGGATGTACAGACCAAGGAAACTATTGTTATGTAGTAGAAGTTGATCCGACGCTGCTATCTGGTGCTTCTCGTGATCAAGTTAGGCATGCTCTTCTGGCAGAAGGCATGCCACTAACTACGGCTTATCCTCCTCTACATAAATTGGAAATGTTTAAAGATCCGAGTGGGCTCGCTCCGCGACTTCGTGGAGAGGTGACAAAAATCAGATATAACGAACAGAGCTTTCCTGTTACAGATCACTTGGCTGCAAATACTCTTTGGTTTAAGACGGAAGTGCTCATGGGATCACGCGATGATGCCAATTCTGTACTTCAATCTATTGCTAAGATTTCTGAACTTGCATCAGAAGTTGCAAAAATTGATGCTCCTTCCTGGTAATTGAAAGAAACTGAAAGGTATCAAAGGTTTCAATGGCGCTGCGGGTTGGAATAGTTGGTGGCTCCTTCGCGGGTACTTTGCACGCAGAGGGTTGGAATAAAACTGGACGTGCACAAGTCGTTGCAGTCGCCTCCCCTTCGCAGTCAACCCAGAAAAACTTTCAGAGCCAATTTGGTTGCAAGACATATTCAAGCGCCTCGGAAATGATTGAAAAAGAAGATCTAGATGTCATATCCCTAACGCTTCCAAATACATATCACTATGAATTGTCCTTGCTTGCAATGAGCAAAGGTATTCACGTGGTTTGCGAGAAACCGCTTGCGATGAATTTAGAGCAAGGGACCGAAATGGTTTCAGCGGCTAAAAAATCCGGAGTTCATTTGTTTTATGCAGAACAGTTAGTTTTTGCAGCTCGTTATCAGAAGATTAAAGAACTAATTGCTCAAAATACCTTTGGGCAATTGGTCCATATCAGCCATCGAGAACGTCATGGTGGTCCACATGCTAAATGGTTCCGAGACCCCGCTATGAGTGGTGGTGGCGTGACTATGGATATGGGAATTCATGGAATCGGGTTGATTCAATGGCTTTTAAAACCAGCAAAAATTACACATGTATATGCTCGAATTTTAACTTTGGATAAATCTAGCCAAGTAGATGATCACTGTCTGATGACTCTTGAATTCGACAATGGTGTTCTTGCGACTGTCGATGCAAGTTGGGTTTCACCGGGTGGCGTAGACGATGTTCTTGAAGTTCTAGGACGAGATGGTTACGTGCGTGCTGATTTAGCACGTGGTCAGACAATGGATGTGTACTCACTAAACGGCGCTGGCTACGCTGCCGAGAAAGTTGAAACCAACAAAGGTTGGTTGAAGATCTCGCATGAAGAGGCGAGAACCTGGGGTTGGTATGCAGAAATAGAACACTTCACATCGGTGATTTTAGATGGCACTAAATCGGAGATGACAGGGGAAGAAGGCTTGGAAGCCCTCAAAGTCGCACTAGCTGCTTACGAAAGCGCAAAAACAAATACGAGAATTCCAATAGTTTAATTCCGTTAGTCTTTAGTCTGTGTTTAAGTCAAAAGTATTCCTAGCTATCTGCGTACTAACTCTGGCAGCAACTCCACTGGCTCACAGTTCAGAACCTCTTTCGCAGGATACGCGTTTGAAATTGGTTAAAACTTTTTCGGGAAACTTAAGCCCTAAATCTGTTCTTTCATCAGGCTCAGGTCTAGTTAGTGCACACAACATGATGTACAACCACACGGTAAGCATTTTTGATGCAAAATCTTTAGAGTTACTTTCAACCATTAAAGATAGCGTCGACCTAAAATCTTTTGGCCATAGCAAATA
>Ga0214921_10002307_pt1 | contig 31241 bp, 30 predicted proteins | sample LL1505_MetaG_FD_177992 | JGI IMG/M metagenome (GOLD analysis project Ga0214921, IMG submission 177992) | Freshwater microbial communities from Lake Lanier, Atlanta, Georgia, United States - LL-1505 | ecosystem: Environmental > Aquatic > Freshwater > Lake | place: USA: Georgia | collected... | reverse complement strand
CATCTGTAGCCAATGACTCATTGTCTTTTGTACCGTCATTCCAAATTACTTTGTCTAAAGAATAAGCACCTGCTTGAGATGTTGGCGCTTCTGGTTGAGCGCAACTTGCTAAAATAGCAGCCATTGTAAATCCTACAATCGTTGTTTTTTTCATTTTTGTGTTTTTTGGTTAAATCATTTAGAAAATCAATTTAGGAACTTACTTCATTGAAAAGCTCCATTGAATTGTTAAAAATGTTCCAAATTAGCTTTAAGGAACAAATTAAAGATCAAATCATCTTTAAAGTCCTACATCTACCTCTAAATTGGCCCTTCAATTAAAAAATTAAAATCATATGAAACAAATCATTTACGCATGTTTTGTGGTAAGCACCATCATTGCATGTTCTCCAAAAACAGAAACAGCAAGCACGTTTTTAGTTCCTGCAGATATTAACAGTTACAATCTTGACAGTTCAGCGAATATTGATTTGGTAAAAAAGATGATCACTGCTTTTGAAGCTGGGGATTCATTGACCTATAGATCTTGTTATGCAGATTCAGCTATATTCCATGACAATGGAACTGATATGACTTTAGACCAAAATGTTGTTTTTTTTAATTACTTCAAATCAAACGAGTTGACTGTAAAGATGGAGAAAGTAGACCCAATTTGGGAAATCGTGAATAAAGAAGCTTCTCCAAATGGCGTTACCAATTATGTAATGTCGTTTCAACATACAGTTTATAAGAAAGGAGATAAGGAGGTAAAAGTTATTGTGAGTGTGGTAAATGGAATAAAAGATGGCAAAATTGTGGAAGAGTGGGATTTATATAACGCAAAACCAATGTTTGATTTGATGAGTCAAAAATAAAAGCATCAATTACTTATGGATATATATTTAAAGCCCGTCTTTGACGGGCTTTTTTTGTTCAAGCTTGGCACTTTATATATAATTTAATTTTCATCTGATCACTTGAAAGGCATATAAATTGTTTATCCTTGGGTAATTAAACCTATTCTCTATTTTATTGTCTAATATCTTATCAAAAAGTATCATTTTGGCGTATAAATTGATTATTTTTCAAAAGCGCTTTTTGTGCTATGCGTAATTTAATATGTCAATTATTCGTTGTTTAATATTTACCCTTTTTGTTTGTGTTTTTAGCGCAGGTATTGCTAGTGCGCAAGATTTTTCCAATAAGGGTAAAGAATTTTGGGTGGTTTTTCCGCCTCATGCACCTAGTAATAATAATTTAGCAAATTTATCTTTGTATATCAGTTCGGATAAAAATACTAGTGGGCATATTGTCATTAATGGAGATTCAATCCCATTTAATATTATTGCATTTACACCTCAAGAGTTTATTTTACCAAGAAATACCACTTATGTAAGTGGCGCTGAATCTGCAACAGACGACGCAACATCTTTAAAAAAAATAGTTTTAAATAAAGGTATTAAAGTGATTGTAGCTGCGGGTAAGCCAAATATTGTGGTATACGCACATATGTATGCAAGTGCGCGTTCTGCAGCCTCCATTATTTTACCCACTTCTGTTTTAGAAAAAAAGTACCAAGTTATTTCTTATACGCAATCCGCATCTGGCACTGCAGAAGCAGGTGAATTTAGAAGATCACAATTTAGTGTGGTTGCGATAGAGGACAATACAGTCATTCGGATTCAATTAAGAAAAAATGGCCAAGTTTCAGGTACCCCTTTTGATGTGGAATTACCTAAGGCAGGAACTATTTATTCTTTTCAAGACCCGATTGACTTAACAGGCACCTCCATAGAATCAGTTTCGATAGATGGAACAGTTTGTAAAAAAATTGCTGTTTTCAGCGGAAGTAGCAGTGTTTCAATTGGCAATAACGGAGCGGGATCTGTTGATCCATTGTATCAGCAATGTTATCCGATCAATTCTTGGGGCTTAAATTATTTTATTACACCGTATCGAGGTAAAAACAAATTCATCATAAGAGTCTTAGCAAAAGAAGATGGTACAAAAGTGGTTATCAATGGACAAGAAAGTACTTTAAGTGCCAATCAATACAAAGAAGTTTCATATACCAATCAAGCCGCATTTGCAATCAATGCAAATAAGCCTGTTGCAGTTGCACAGTATGCACTTACACAAGCTGCTGATATTGGTGTGGGCGATCCTGATATGGTGATTTTAAATCCAGTAGAACAGAATATCAATGATGTGACAGTTTTTTTAACGCCAAAGAATGCAATTACAGATCAGAACATCAATGTGGTAATAAGAGATGAAGGTGTTTCTACTTTTAAAATTAATGGCCAAAAACCTACCAGTGCATTTGTAAAAATTACCAATACCAATTACTCTTATTTGCAAGAAAGATTTATAGTGGATAATGGTACATTCTTAAGTGTAAGATTGACTTCTGATAGCGGATTCAATGCTTTTTGTTATGGCTTTGGAAGTCCTGAGTCTTATAGCTATAGTGCGGGAACCAATGTGAAAGATTTATTTCAAAAATTACTCATCACCAATAAGTTTACCTCCGTGGATGCCAATGCAGTGACTTGCAAAGGCGCGCCCTTTATTGCCTCTATCACACTGCCGTATAAGCCCAATGTATTAAAATGGAAAATACCCTCCTATACACAAATAGATGATTTAGCCCCTAAAGCGATCGATTCGTCTTTTGTAAGTGGCAAATGGATATACACCTACAAATTAAATACAGAATTGATTTATCAAACTGCAGGCACTTATACTATAGAGGTGATTGTCAATAATCCATTAGGTGATGTTGGCTGTAGCGGTGAGCAAGAAATCAGTTTTGACTTAGAAGTATTAGAGCCACCCAAGGCACTTAATAAAATAATTACAAGCAATTGCGTTTCGGATTCTGTTAGTTTCAAAGATATGTCTATTGTGAATGTAAATGATAAAAAAATAACCAATTATAAATGGGATATAGGTAACAATATTTTTAATGATTTTTCGTCCAGCTTTAAATTTAAATATGATACGGCAGGTAAGTATAATGTGCGTTATTTTTTAATTACAGAAATTGGATGCATTAGTGATACTTTATCTGAAACGATTATATTAGATGACTTACCTACAGTAAAATTTGATTTTTCTGCTATCACATGTCAAAATACAGAGATTTTATTTACAGATGCTTCTACAGCCAAAGGCATTACTGTTATTGATAAGTGGATCTGGAATTTTGGTGATAGTTCTACTATAGATACCCTTCTTACGAATGCTGTTGTGAAGCATAATTATGTGGATGCCAAAAAGTTTAATGTTAAACTCTCAACCATTACTAAAAATGGTTGTCAGAATTCACTAGAAAAAGAAATCACAAGTCATCCCAATCCAGTAATTGGTTTTATCATGCCAGAGATTTGTTTAGAGGACTCCTTTGCTCAATTTATTGATACCACTAGAATTGCTAATAATACAAAAGGCTTTCGTTATAAATGGAATTTTGGAGATTTTACAAATACATTATTTCCCAATACGGATACGATAGCAAATCCAAAGCATCGTTTTTTAAAACCTGGTGAGTACAATGTATCACTTGAAGTCAAAAGTATAAATGGCTGTATAAGTGCCGATACCAGTGTATTCACTGTGAATGGATCTGTCCCTAGATCAACATTTTTAGTTCAAAATGATACTGCTTTATGTAGTAATAAGGAAGTCGTTATTATCAACAACTCTGAGGCAGATATTGGAACAGTAGGTAGATTAATTATTTATTGGGACTATGATAGAGATCAATCAGACACTACAGTTGATGAGAATCCTTCAAAAGGGAAAAGCTATAAACATAATTATACAAAGTATAGTTTCCCTAATAAAACAAATTTTAAGATAAAATTAGTGGCATACACTGGGACTACTTGTTTAGATGATACGGTTCAAAGCATCTCAATTGTCCCTCCTCCGAGCAATGTAACTACTATACTCACAAAAAATTATGTCTGTAAACTAGATACGCTCCAATTTAACACCGATATCACAGGCGGCCTTCCTCCATTTAATCATCTATGGTCCGTGGACAAAACCTCTGCTGCAAATTTTTCAGACAATATCTTGAACGGTCTTTTACCAGATAATATCAACATCTCACTAAAATTAGTGGATCCTAAAAAATGCGAATATGTCTATAATAACATAAAAAATATGAATGTTAGGGATATTCCAATTGCGATTTTGAAAGCAAAGGATACGGTAATCTGTAATGGAGATCCAATTACTTTATTAGGTGCTGGTGGAAGTACTTATACATGGCTATTGAATGACGTCACCAAATATCCAACCAATACAATAGATACCTTTTCGACAGCACAATATGGCAATTATGCACTTGTTGTGAATGATGGTTTTTGTAATTCAGTCAAGTCCAATACTATTTTCATAAAGGAATTAAATATTCCAGTTTATACTTTGAAATATAACCCATATAGTTGTATTCAAGGCAATCTAGTCATTAACACAAATGCAAAAGATCAAAAAAATGTTTACTTAAATTGGGACTTTGGAGATGGAAAAACATTTAACCAAGCGCAACCTGTTTCCCATAGTTATGATAAAATTGGGACTTATCAAATTAAGTTATCAGTAAAAAATGATTATTGTCCAAAATATGAATATCAATTAAATGGTGATTCAGTTAAAGTAGTAGCACCATTACCACCATCTAAATTCACGCTATTTGTACTTGCAGATCAGGATACTTTATTATCTCCTAAAAAAATTGATTCAGGTTATATTCAATATAAGTGGACGCCTTCATTTAATCTTTCCAATCCTTTGATTCCAAATCCATTATTCAGAGCGAATAGATCAATTGAATATGTTTTAAATAGAGTAGACCCGGTAACAGGATGTTTTATCAATGATATATATTATATAGATGTTTCAAATGCAATTGTTGTTTCTATTCCTAAAGCATTTACACCTAATAGAGACAATCTGAATGACTTTTTAAAAATTGAATATGGTGCTGGCCTTAAAACCTTTAATTTTTTAAGAATATTCAATCGATTTGGAAAAATTGTATTCCAAACAAATAGAATAACAGACAGTTGGGATGGCCGATTCAACGGCCTAGATCAGGAAATGGATGCCTATACTTATTTAATAGATTATGTTACTTATAAAGACGAGCACATTACAAAAACAGGTTCTTTTATTTTATTAAGATAAATGCATAAAATCATACAATTCATATTAGGGATTTCACTTTTATCTTTTGCACAAGATACTTGTGCGCAAACGCCTTATTCATCTCAGAATTTCAATTTAAATAATTTCTTTAATCCTGCTACTTCTGGTTTTGGTATCAATAATAAAATACAAACATTATTTAGAACTCAATATGAGGGTGTAGGAAGTGCTTATAGGTCAATTGGAATTGCTGCAGACTTTGCATTACTTAGGAAAAATAGTTACGATAAAAATAATCTATTTGGCTTGGGTGTACAAGCAGTTTCGGAGCAAGTTTTAGATGGTGTTTTACAAACCAATGCAGTTTCACTTAGTTTAGCCAATCGACTTTTTTTAAATGAAGCAAAAACAAGCAGCATTGCTTTAGGTATAAGTTCTACATTAATTACACGAACGATAGACGCATCAAGACTTACTTTCGGGGATCAATTTAATTCTGGGAGATTATTCAATGCAACTAGTTTAGAAGTAATCAACGCTATTCCAAGTAAATTTTCTTCTAATGTAGGATTATTGTATACCTTATCAAATGAACAAACATTTTTTCAATTTGGAGGTAGCTTATTTTATATCAATCGAAGCTCGATTGAACAAGCGCTTGGGAAATTTGATGAATCCTATCAAACTTTAGCACAAATTAATTTTGAAAAAAAGATTTGGGAAAATAATACGATTGCTTTTCATGCAGATTATCAAAATAGGTTCGAAAACGAATTTTTTTATACAGGTGCAGTATTTAGCATTCCAATGAATTCAAAAGGAGAAAATGCTGATCGTTTTTATATTGGGTGCTTTTATAGAACAAAAGACGCCACTATTCCATATGTTGGGTTAATGTATAATAAATACAAATTTGGTTTGAGTTATGATATTTATCAATCCAATATGACTATGTCGAGTTTAAGACCTCAAACTTTTGAATTCACTATTTCTACGAATATCAGTCAAAGAGTTTCAGATAAATTAGTCAGCTTGTTTAACTAACCAATGGCATTGCTTATTTTAAAGTTTTAATCACTTTAAATTTGAGGTTTTAGGGGAATCAACTAATTTTACTGTTACAAATATTCCTTCAATGAGTAAGATTTTAGTGATAGGTGCTGGTGGACAGTTGGGTACAGAACTTACAAAAGCATTAGCAGATAAGTATGGGAAAGCTAGCGTCATAGCGACGGATTTTCAGGCCTCCATGAGCAGCAAATTTGACTATTGTACTTTTCATACTTTGAATGTGATGGATAAAGACAGCTTAGCATCGATTGTCAAAATCGAAGGCGTAACCCAAATTTATCATTTAGCTGCAATTCTATCTGCTTTAGGCGAAAAAAATCCAGTACAAGCTTGGGACTTAAATATGGGTGGTCTGTTAAACGTCTTAGAGGTTGCAAGAGATCACAAAATTGAAAAAGTTTTTTGGCCAAGTTCAATTGCAGTTTTCGGTCCGAATTCAGATAAAGATCAAACGCCTCAAAAAGCATTTAAGGATCCTAATACCGTATATGGTATTTCGAAATTAGCAGGCGAACATTGGTGCGAATATTATTTTAATAAATACGGGGTAGACGTTAGGAGTTTAAGGTATCCAGGTTTAATAGGTTATAAGTCCTTGCCAGGTGGTGGAACAACTGACTATGCTGTAGACATTTACCACAAAGCAGTGAATGGTCAAAAGTTTACTTGCTTCTTAAGCGAGGATACGTATTTGCCAATGATGTATATGGATGATGCTATTCATGCAACATTACAATTAATGGAAGCACCAAAAGATCATATAACAATTCGTACAAGTTATAATCTTGCGGGGATGAGTTTTTCACCCAAGGAAATGCATCAAAGTTTGCTAGTCCATTATCCCAATTTTGAGATTGTATATCAGCCAGATTTTAGACAACAGATTGCCGACAGTTGGCCTAATAGTATAGACGATAGTGTTGCAAAAAAAGATTGGAAATGGCAACCTCAATTTGATTTAAAAGCAATGACAGCAACTATTGTAAAACACTTACCAGCATTTTTTAATTAATACAAGGAAAAATAAATTATATGTACAATCAACTTCAGCCATTTTTAGCAAAGGAAATAGCATCGATAAAAGAAGCAGGCTTATATAAGAAAGAGAGAATTATTACTTCGGCTCAAGCAGCTGAAATTACGATACAAGGTGGTCAACAAGTGTTGAATTTTTGTGCCAATAATTATTTAGGCTTATCCTCGCATCCAAAAGTGATTGAAGCAGCAAAGGCCGCGATTGATACCCATGGATTTGGATTATCCTCTGTACGTTTCATTTGTGGCACACAGGATATTCATAAAACATTGGAAGAAAAAATTTCTGCTTTTTTAGGTACAGAAGATACCATCTTATACGCAGCAGCATTTGATGCAAACGGTGGTGTATTTGAACCTTTGTTTGGAGAAAAGGATGCCATTATTTCTGATTCCTTAAATCATGCATCTATTATTGATGGCGTAAGATTGACAAAATCCATGAGGTATCGTTATGAGCATAATTCTATGGAGGACTTAGAAGCAAAATTAAAAGAAGCAATTGCAGCAGGCGCGGTCCAAAAAATTATTGTAACAGATGGTGCATTCTCCATGGACGGAACCATTGCGCAGTTGGATAAGATTGTTGAATTAGCCGAAAAATATGAAGCCCTTGTAATGACAGATGAATGCCATTCAACAGGATTTTTAGGTAAAACAGGAAGAGGCGTACATGAATTAAAAGGTGTGATGGGAAGAGTTGATATTATTACAGGTACTTTAGGGAAAGCATTGGGCGGCGCGTCTGGTGGATTTACATCTGGTAAAAAAGAGATCATTGATTTGTTAAGACAACGTTCAAGACCTTATTTATTTTCAAATACACTTGCGCCATCTATTACAGGGGCATCTATTGCAGTATTTGATTTATTATCTCAAACAACCGAACTCAGAGATACATTAGAAGCGAACACTACTTATTTTAGAGAAAAAATTACAGCTGCTGGTTTTGATATTAAACCAGGCACCCATCCAATCATACCAATCATGTTGTATGATGCAGTGGTGTCTCAGAAAATGGCCGAAAAATTATTAGAGAAAGGGATTTACGTTATTGGATTTTACTATCCAGTTGTTGCAAAGGGTCAGGCAAGAATTCGTGTACAAATTTCTGCTGCACATACAAGAGCACATTTAGATCAAGCCATTCAAGCATTTATAGAAGTAGGCAAGGAATTGGGTGTGATCAAATAAAAGCAAGATTATAAATGCTGTAAAACAAAAAGGGTTTACGATTTAATATCGTAAACCCTTTTTAAATTCAGCTATCAATTCTTAGCATCAATAAATCTTAATGCGAGATATTACTTGTTGAAATTATTTAGGTAAAACAACTGCATCCAAAACATGGATTAAGCCATTGCTTGCCGCTAAGTCTGTAGCAACTACTGTTGCAACACCACCTCTTTCGTCTGTTAAAATTACTTTACCTTCTTTAATAGAAGCAACCAAGTTACCACCACTAACAGTTTTTAAAGTTACTGAACCACCACCATCTGTGATTGCTTTCACAACAGCAGCTGCATTGAAACTACCAGCTACAACGTGGTAAGTTAAAACTTTAGCTAAAGTTGCTTTGTTTTCTGGCTTAAGTAAGTAGTCTACTGTTCCAGCTGGAAGTTTACCAAATGCAGCATTCACTGGTGCGAAAACTGTAAAAGGTCCTGCGCTTTGTAAAGTAGCAACTAAGTCAGCGGCTTTAACAGCAGCAACTAAAGTTGTGTGGTCTTTTGATCCTACAGCAACGTCAACTAATGTTTTTTGAGCGTTTACTGTGATTGTGCTAGCAACAATTGCAAAAGTTGCTAATAATAAGTTTTTGATTTTCATGTTATTGATTTAAAACTATAACATAAAGTTGTATCAATTGTTCGGCCATAAAAATTAATTAATATTTATTTCGTATTAGAATCCTGATAATCAATAAACTAACTACAATTTTTAATTTAATGAACTACTTGAGACTATTAAAGCTTACATTTATGTACAATCACAAAATCAAACATGCTAAAAAAATTTACAACTTCAGATATACTGATGCTTATTGCTGCATTTTCTTCTTTAATTTTTTCTGAATTACTTTGGTTTAAAGGAGAAAAAGAAGCCGCAATATTTATTGGATTATGGGTTCCTTCAATTCTTGGATTTGCAATTTTCTTAAAATTAATAAACAATTCAAATGATTGATATCATACCCTTTTTTGCAGCATTTGTAACAATACTATTTGGAGTTGGATTTATATTAGCACTTAATAAATTTAAAGGATATAAATAGTTTTTTATGAAAAAGTTTTTACAATTAGCAAGTAACAGCTTTGACTCCTACTTTAATCCTAAAGTAATTAGAAAAATTGAGTTGCTTCTTTTAAGAGCAGCTGTATTCTCTTTTGTACTACATTTAATAATTATTTATTTAGGAAATCATTTTAATTATTTTCATAATGTTCAACATAGTTATCTAAAGGCCATCTATACGCCATTTAGTTTTATACTTTTTTATGAAGTATTTCTGTTAGTCATTATTATCCCCAATTCCATTTCAGAGTTTATTGGCAAGCAATTCGAGGTCATTACATTAATTACACTCAGGAGTTTTTTCCATGATATTGCTGACTTTAATACAAGTGAAGCCATTCATTTTCAAAACCCTGCATTTTTAAGTTTATTATATGATCTAGGTGCATCTATTGTCATGTTAGGACTGACAATTGTATATTATAAAATTTACAATAGTAGTAATAACAAGGAAATCATTAGGGAGTTAAACCAATTTATCAATATCAAGAAATTAGTTTCCTTGAGTATGATCGTAGTGTTATTAATTTTAAGTATCACTAGTTTATTGAATTGGTCAATGGACATGCTTGAAGCATTAAGAATAAATGATCGTTATCCAAACCCAAATACAGTTTTTTACGAAGACTTTTTTTCTATCATGATTTTTGTGGATGTTTTATTACTTATCATTTCATTTACTTTCCACTCCTCCTTCTTCATTATTTTTAGAAATGCAAGTTTTATCATCACGACAATTTTACTTAGAATGTCTTTAACGATAGAAAAGCCTATGAATTATTTAATCATTATCGTTGGCTTCTTATTTGCAATTGCATCTTTCTTTTTGTACAGATTTAGGTATGTGCATCATAAAAGAGAGCTATAAACAGGCTTTTGATGCTTTTTCATGCATTCAACAATAAGCTTGATTTTTTGTTATCATTATTATTAAACGCATCAATATGACATTTCAAGAACAATTGGACCACTTAATTGTACAAAAGCAAGCAATTCCTGAGGCTTTTGCATTACCAGAATTGATCGATCAAAAGACTTATCTATCTGATGGTGAGTTAGTTACTTGGGATGGTCCAACCCACGAAGTCTTTTCACCTATTTGTATGCACACCCCAGATGGTGTTCAGCGCATCAAGATAGGATCCTATCCTATATGTACGGAGAAGGAGGCAAAGATAGCTTTAGATGCAGCCTGCAGGGCTTATAATGATGGTAGAGGTGAGTGGCCAACCATGTCAGTTGCACAAAGAATCAGCTGCGTTGAACAGTTTGTTGTAAAAATGTTAGCACAAAAAGAGATTGTAGTGAAATTGATTATGTGGGAGATTGGTAAAACTTATGCAGACTCTGAAAAAGAATTTGACAGAACAGTTGAATATATTTATGCAACAATAGAAGCACTAAAAGATATTGATAGAGACTCTTCTAGATTCACCATCGAACAAGGCATTGTTGCGCAAATCAGAAGATCACCATTAGGTGTTGTATTGTGTATGGGGCCATTCAATTATCCTCTAAATGAAACTTTTACTACTTTGATTCCTGCAATCATCATGGGTAATACTTTATTATTTAAGGCACCAAAGCATGGTACTTTATTGCATTATCCAATGTTAGAAGCATTTAAATCTTGTTTCCCTAAAGGTGTAGTGAATACGATTTATGGAAGAGGCAATGTGATCATCCCTGCATTGATGGAGTCTGGCAAGATCAATGTATTGACGCTCATTGGTTCAAGTAAAGTTGCCAATCAATTAAAAAAGTTACATCCAAAAGTAAATAGACTGAGAGCCATTTTAGGTTTAGATGCCAAGAATGCAGCTATTATTACAAAGGATGCGGATATTAAATTAGCTGTTCAAGAAACAGTTTTAGGATCACTATCATTTAATGGACAAAGATGTACTGCACTTAAAACCATTTTCGTGCATCAGTCTATTGCAAAAGAATTCATAGAATTATTAAAAGAACAAGTAGCGAAATTACAATTTGGATTGCCTTGGGAAAAAGGAGTGACTTTGACGCCGCTACCAGAACCCGGTAAGCCAGCTTATTTAAATGATTTAATTGAGGATGCTAAATTACATGGAGCTGCCGTGATGAATGAAAATGGCGGTACAATTAAAGAAACTTTTATCTACCCAGCTATCTTATTCCCAGTGAATCATAAAATGAAGATTTATACCGAAGAACAATTTGGTCCAATTATTCCTGTTATTCCATTTGAAGACATTGAAGAGCCTATCCAATACATTATAGAGTCAACACATGGTCAACAAGTTAGTTTGTTCTCAAAAAATCAAGCTGAATTAGCCAGTTTGATTGACCCATTGGTGAACCAAGTAAGTAGGGTAAATATCAATTGTCAATGTCAAAGAGGTCCAGATAGTTTTCCGTTTACAGGACGTAAGGATAGCGCAGAAGGTACATTGTCTGTAGTGGATGCGTTGAGGTCTTTTTCGATCAGGTCTTTAGTGGCAGCAAAATTAACTGAGGAGAACAAGCATATTATCAATGATATTGTATCTTCTCATCATTCTAATTTCTTAAGTACTAAGTTTATATTTTAATAAAGATGAGTGCATAAAAAAGCATGCTGTTGAATAAATAGCATGCTTTTTTATGATGGGTATAAATATAATTATTCAAAAATTCTAAGACTATTTCCAGTACGTGTAATTTTATATTGCTTTAATGGGGCATTTGCTGGACCATTAAGTACAGCTCCAGTTGTGCTAAATAAAGATCCGTGACCAGAACAGTAAAAACGATTATTACCTGGTTGGAAATCTAATAAAACTTGTTGATGGGTGCAAAGAGAACTTACTGCTATGAATTCATCGGTAAGTGTTCTAGCAATGATGATATTATTGGATTTATCTACATAAAATCCTCCAGCAGTGTTTAAACTGGTATATGGATTTGTTGTTATATTGATTGTGAAATCAATGGCTTTTGGCGGATTAGTATTATTAGATGGTGGAGTTGTAGGCGCAGGGCTGTCTGATTTAGAACATCCTTGCATGCAACCAAAAATCAATATTGAAGCAGCACTAAGGCCTACTTGTTCAATGAAATCTTTTCTTTCCATTATAATAAATTTTTATGATAAGTAAAATTAAACCTACATAATAACAATGGTTAAAGTACTTTTGTTGTAGCATTTAATAGATAGTTTACCAAAAAATACGCACTAATGCATAACTATTTGAAATACAAATCTTTGTTAAAGGTATTTTTTTTATTCATTTTGATTGGAAATCTAAATAAGGTCCAAGCTCAAACGGATTCACTTTTACAAACCTTATTAGTAGATGAAAAAATTGATAGCCAATTAATCGCTCCTAAAAAAATGCTTTTTACGCAACAATTGATTTGGGGCGAAAAAGGAATTTTTAAAAACAGGTATGGCAATACCCAAGACCTTGTAGAGAGAAGAAAGATTGATTTGAGGATAAGAAGAAAAATGTTGCAATTGCATCAAATTGGTGGTTTTGTTACTTTGGGTGGTATGGTAGCTCAAGGCATTATTGGAAGTCAATTGTACAAAGGCAACTATCAATTAAAGGAAACACATGAAAAACTAGGTGCCGCAATTAACCTATCTTATGGATTTACTGCCATCAATGGGTTATTTACACCACCTTCTACTTTTAAAAGAGATAAAAAATTAACTTCTATCAGATTGCATAAGTGGTTAGCCATTGCACACATGTCCGGTATGTTAGCAACCAATATTTTAGCGTCTCAACTCGAAAACAATTATGCCCTTAAACCATATCACCGAGCAGCAGCCTACACTAGTTTTGTTAGCTTAGCAGCAGCTATGGTGGTCATTAAATTTTAAATTATGCAATTACATATAATACTCTCTTTTATTGTTTCCATGTTCTTTCAAAGCCCAACTTATGAAGCGAGCACATCTTCTATAAAATATTCAATGGTGCACAAATTGCATCGTTGGGAGGGTGTAAGTAAAGATTTAAAAGTGGCTACTAAGTGGAACGAACAAAAAAATGAAATTGAACAAATTTCAATTGTAGTGAATGTAGCAACATTTAACAGTGGACTCTCTAGTAGAGACAGCCATATGATGGAAGTATTAGATGGCTTATCATATCCAAGAATTTTATTTAGTAGTAGTAGTGTGCAGTATACAACAGACGGAATTCTAGTAAAAGGTAAATTACAATTCCATGGAGTAGAGCGCATGATTGAAACTAAAGTAAAACTTGAGAAGGCCAATCGTAGATCGGTATTTTCTGGAAGCTTCCCTGTATTATTAGAAGACTATAAAGTAGAAAGACCTAGTTTGTTATTCGTCAAAGTGGATAACAAAATACAGATTGATTTTCAGGTGGCGTATAATAACTAATTCAACGCCTTGTCTGCACAACAGCTACTCGCAAAGGATTCTGGCTTTGCTTTAAATGCGAAGCCCATCCCCATAATATATCCCATTGCGTCTTTCAACGCTTCATTGCTTTTAAACTGACTATTGGTATTAATATCTGCGTGTACTTCCATTTCGACATCGTGTTCAATAAATAAATCACAAAGTGCATAAGCAATTTCGACACTCTTTGACACCTCGAGTAACATTCTTTCTTTTATATGCAGTGGTTGATTTGTTTTCTCATTATGAATAAACATGAATCCTCCATTTTTCTCTCTTAAAAAAACAATGACTGTAGCAAATTCTGTTACAGTTTGTTTTACCTGACTATCTGTACCTATATATACTTTGAGCTTTACATTTTTTGCTGTTTCTTCCTCTATACACTTTCTTAAATGGTCTTCTATAGGTATATTAAGTGTTTCGCCGTTAAATTTTCTCCAAGACATAGGTATAGTTTAAAGCTATGAAAAAATAAAATCCACTACATACAATTTAGAACATTTATAAATACATCTATATTAAGAATAGAATAAGTTTTACCCAAATTTAAAAGTCTCCACTTTTTTCCAGTTATCGATCATCAATCTAGCCAAACCTCCCTTTTTTGTTAAACAGATTCATATAATAATGCTTAAGTAGGGTAACTTCATGGTTAAATTTTTTATGATGGCCGTATTGATTTTTTTGATGCTACATTGGTATCTTTCCTTGTTTGGGCAGACTTTTTATCTACATCGCTATTCGGCACATAAAATGTTTACAATGACCCCTTTTTGGGAGAAGTACTTTTATATATTTACATGGGTAACCCAAGGTAGTTCTTATTTAAACGCCCGTGCATATGCTATTTTACATCGTATGCACCATGCTTATAGTGATACAGAAAAAGATCCCCACACGCCACATTTTTTCAAAGAGGTTTTCACGATGATGATGCACACCAAGAATGTATACAATGGCGTTTTACATGGTACACTAGAAATTGAAAAACGATTTGATAAGAATTTTCCGGTCTATCTAAAAATTGATAAAATAGCAGACCATACCGTTACAAGGTTATTGTTTGCTGGACTATACATTTTGTTCTATGTTTATTTTGCAAGTGCATGGTGGATGTATTTATTACTTCCCATCCATTTTTTAATAGGCCCAATTCAAGGCGCAATCGTCAACTGGGCTGGACATAAATATGGCTATCGTAATTTTCCAGGAGAAAAAGACCATTCAAAAAACACCTTATTTATTGACTTCTTGATGTTGGGTGAGTTGTTTCAAAACAACCATCATCATGCTGGAGCCCGACCAAATTTTGCATCCAAGTGGTGGGAAATTGATCCAGTTTATCCAATCATTAAAATCTTCAACAAAATAGGGATCATCAAACTTATCCCGCTGAAATATTAATTACAAGAATAAAATATTCATAGTAATTTTATTGATGCGTTATACCTGTTTATTATTTGTCTTATTACTATCAATTGAAAGCTTTGCTCAAGAGGATTCTACAAAGTCAATGAAAGTAAATACCTATGTAGACATGTATTATAGTTATGATTTTTCAAATCCTATGAATTTTGAAAAACCAGATTACAATTATAATTATAAAAAGCACAATCAGTTAAATATAAATTTGGCTTTTGTAAAGTTGGGATATCAGGCTAGTCGCGTTAGATCTAATCTGGCACTGATGACAGGTAATTATGCGATGTACAATTTAAGTGCAGAACCCAATTGGGCAAAACCAATATTAGAAGCCAATATTGGGTATAAAATAGCTAAGCAACAAAATATTTGGGTAGACGCAGGCGTAATGCCTTCGCACATTGGTTTTGAAAGTGCCATTGGTGCAGATTGTTGGAACTTAAGCAGGAGTTTATTGGCGGAAAATTCCCCTTACTACGAAACGGGTATTAAATTTAGTTACGCTAATAAAAGAGAAAACCTCTACATGGCATTTCATGTGCTAAATGGCTGGCAAAAAATAGCAGTACCAAATTGGGATGTCAAACCAAGTGCTGGTCTTCAGCTTACCTATAAACCTAGCGATTACTTGACTTTAAACTATAGTAATTTTATTGGGCGCATTCAGTCAGATACATTGGATGCCTTAAGGTTGTTTCATAATCTCTATGCTATTTATGAAGCTTCCCCAAAGACGGCCTTGATATTTGGTTTTGATATCGGCACTCAAAAAAATACTCAAAGTAAAGTTGCAGTTTGGTACACCCCCGTATTGATTGCAAAACTGAACTTAAATAATAAAAGCAAAATTGCTGGTAGGATAGAATACTATATGGATAAAAATCAAGTCATCATCCCGACAACAACGCCTAATGGTTTTCAAACATTTGGGGTCTCGGTTAACTATGATCGTCAAATCTTGCCTTATGTATTGTTGCGAACAGAATTGAAACAATATAAGTCCATGGATCGCATTTATAGATACGAGCAAACCTCCACTTCTCAAACCACAGCCACAATGGCTTTGATTGTAAAGTTTTAATTCCATTTTTAAAGTTCATCTGACCATCTTTTCAATACCTATAAAGCAGGGATGAAAACAAGCCAATATTTATAAATATAGTTTATGTATGATATTATTTTTATAAATAAAACATTATGAACTATGATGCCCAATTTTGCGTTATCCTAAAAAAGCAAAATATAGCGAGCAGCTAGTCCATATGTTTAAAGGAAGATCATTACTGATTGCTACTAAGCATGAAAAAGAGCAAATTATAAGCCCCATATTTGAAAAAGAATTGGGTGTAAGATGTTTTGTCCCTGATCATTTTGATACAGATATTTTTGGAACTTTTACTGGAGAAATAGAAAGAAAAGCTGACCCAATTACAACAGCTAGACAAAAATGCGAATTGGCTATGGAACTATCTAATGCTGACTTAGCAATTGCTAGCGAAGGTTCATTTGGTCCACATCCATCCATATTTTTTGTGAATGCAGACGAGGAAATTTTATTATTTATTGATAAAAAAAATAATCTTGAAATAATCGTCAAAGAACTGAGTACAACTACAAATTTTAATGCTTCTGAGATTCGAAGTTTGAGAACCCTAAAAGAATTTGCCAACAAAGTTGGATTCCCTTCTCACGGATTAATTCTTAGGCAATCAAAAGATGATTTTAAGGTTATTTTCAAGGGTATCACAACTTGGATAAAGTTGATAGAAGCATACAACCATTTAATCAATCATTCCGATACAGTCTATGTAGAAACGGATATGAGAGCCATGTATAATCCAACAAGAAGAAAGGTAATTGAAATTGCTACAAATAAATTGATCGAAAAAATTAAAACAACATGCCCTGTATGTAAAACACCAGGGTTTGGCATAATAGGTGTAAAAGAGGGCTTGCCTTGTAGTGCATGTAAAGCACCAACCAGGTCTGTTTTAAGTCATATATATGGTTGTCAAAAATGTAATTACGAGGATTATAAAGTATATCCTTATGACAAAACCGAAGAAGATCCAATGTATTGTGATCAATGCAATCCATAAATAAAAATTCTAATGAATAGAAAAATCATAAAACAAGCTAGTATTGTCAATGAGGGTAAAATAATCATAGCAGATGTATTGATTGTTGGAGAAAGAATAGAAAAAATTGCAAATCATATTTCAGACGAACGAGCAGAGATCATCAATGCAGAAAATTTATTTTTATTACCGGGTGTAATTGATGATCAAGTGCATTTTAGAGAGCCAGGTTTAACACATAAAGCAACAATATATACTGAGTCTCGCGCTGCCGTAGCAGGAGGCATTACATCCTTTATGGATATGCCAAATACGATTCCAAATACTTTAACCATTGAATTATTAGAAGAAAAGTATGCTATTGCATCAAAAACATCTTTAGCTAATTATTCTTTCTTTATGGGGATCAATCAAGATAATTTAGAAGAAGCTCTTAAGATTGATAATGAAAATGTATGTGGCATCACAGACGATGGTTTGTACTTTAATAATGACGAAGGTATTTTAGCGAATTATCCAGCATTTCTTGAAAAACTTTTTTCAAGATCAGAAACACTAATTGCCCTTCATAGCGAAGATGATGAAACGATTAAAAAAAATACAGCATTTTATAAATCAATCTACGGTGATGCAATTCCATTCAAATATCATTCAGTTATTCGCAGCGAAGCGGCTTGTTTAATGGCAACAAAACGCGTATTAGAGATTGCAAAGAAATATGACAATAGGCTTCATCTATTTCATATATCCACATTAGCCGAAGCAATGCTATTTGATCATCAAAAACCCGTTTCAGAAAAAAGAATTACAGCAGAAGCTTGTATTCATCATCTTTGGTTTTCTGACATAGATTATGACAGCTTAGGTGCTAAAATAAAGTGGAATCCTGCTATTAAATCCAAAGAAGATAGAGATGGCTTATTAAAGGCGCTCTTAGACAATCATCTTGATATTATTGCCACTGATCATGCACCTCACACAATTAAAGAAAAAAGTGGTTTATATACACAAACATTATCTGGAGGGCCACTTGTTCAACATGCATTAACTGTAATGCTTGAATTCTATCAAAACGGTAAAATAAGTTTGGAGAAGATTGTTGAAAAAATGAGTCATCATGTAGCAGAAATATATAAGATTAAAGACAGGGGGTATATTAGGGAAGGTTATTATGCAGATTTGGTGTTAGTAGATCTAAATAGTTCATGGAAAGTAGGCGCGCATAATCTATTATCAAAATGTAAATGGTCGCCATTTGAAAATATGTATTTTAAAAGTAAAATTTACAATACATTTGTAAATGGGAATACAGTCTATCATAATGGCGTTATTCAAGATCAAAATTTGGGTATGAGACTTAAATTTTCAAAAATAAGGTAATAAAATAAGTTTTAATAAATCAATTTATGAATTTTAATCTCCTTGTAGAAAATCTTACCAATCCAGCATTATTATTTTTTGTACTTGGAGTCGTTGCTGTTTATTTAAAAAGTGATTTAGAAATTCCAGACAATTCCTCAAAATTTATTTCACTCTATTTATTATTTGCGATTGGATTTAAGGGCGGTCAAGAATTATCTCATGAAGTGCTTAGTTTAGAAGTTGGGTGGTCAATGCTTTTTGGATTATTTATTTCCATAGCTATTCCTTTTTATACATTTTTTATACTCAAAAAGAAATTTAATGTCTTTGACGCTGGTGCTATCGCTGCAACCTATGGATCGGTAAGTGCTGTAACTTTTGTTACAGCCGTTTCATATCTAGAAGCACAACAATTAAATTTACATGGATACATGGTTGCTATCATGGCTTTAATGGAATCTCCTGCAATTATTATGGGGTTATTACTTATCTCAATTTTTAATAAGGATGACAATGAAATAATCACTAAAAGAACCGCCATCAAGCATTCATTCACAAATGGAAGTGTATTATTAATTATTGGAAGTTTAATTATTGGTTATTTAGCCAGCGCTAAGCAAGCGGAAGGTATTAAACCATTTACCAATGATTTATTCAAAGGATTTCTTGCCATTTTTTTACTAGATATGGGAGTTACGAGCGGTAAAAAATTAAAAACGTTTTTATCTTTAGGTTGGTTCCCTGTTATTTTTGCCATTGTTATACCTATTGTGAATGGCTGCATAGTGGCATTGTTAAGCTCATTTATTACCCATGATGTTTCTAATCGGTTCATTTTTGCAATCCTAGCTGCTAGTGCCTCTTATATAGCTGTTCCCGCCGCTATGAAAATATCAGTGCCCCAATCAAATCCAGGACTATTTTTGCCAATGGCACTAGCCATTACCTTTCCAATTAATATAACAATAGGTATGCCAACCTATTTTTTAATTGTTCAGAATACCTAATCAACACTACTAAATAGTATAAGGTTTACCATACTAAAAAGGGTCTATACATTTGACTGCATAGACCCTTGATGATATTACCTTCTTGTTGTAAATTTTATTTATTATTCTCATTTTTGGTGATTAAGCCCATCATTTGTTTCATGGTCTTATCCATCCCATCAGGGCTACCATCTAAAAATATTACATTCCCTTTACCATATTCTGCAAAATTCTTAATCGCTTCGGTCCACATACTGAATAAAATTACATTGGTATCTAAATTCGCTTGTTTCATCTCTTCAGCAGCTTCTGACATACCCTTTGCCACTTCTTGTCTGAAAAGGGCAACACCTTGACCTCTTAATTGAGCAGCTTCTTTTTCGGCTTGTGCGGATATCTTAATTGAATTACCCTCTGCTTCTGCAGCCTTTGTTTTTGTGATCAATAAAGCCTGCCCTTCGTTTTCGGCAGCAGCTTTTAAGTTATTACTAGCAACCACTTTACTCATACTTTCCATCACCACTTGGTCAAAAGTAATGTCATTGATTTGAAGGTCTTGTAAATGGTATCCCCATTCCTCTAAACTATTGTCAATTTGTTCTTTAACAAAATCTACTATCTCCCTGCGTGCTGTCAATACTTCAGCTTGACGCTTTGTAGCCACATAGGCTCTGATACTTCCTTCTACGGTTCTAACCAATGCTTGCATTAGATCCTTATTACTAATAAATTTAAAAGCCACTTTTTTAATTGTCTCTTCCTCGGCATTTTGAACAGAGTACAATAACATACTTTTAAAGTATACATTCGCTTGGTCAATAGTAACAGCCTGAAACTCTAATTCAATACTTTGATTTTGAATACTCACTCTTCTAAAAATACTTTCCACCAAAGGAATTTTAAATCTTAAACCAGGTAACATAATTCTTTGGTACTTGCCAAACATGGTAATGATAGCGATAGTTCCTTGATTGACAACCACCACGCTAAAAAATAGTACCAATAAGACACTCATAGAGATGACTAAAAATTCAATCATAAAATATAGATTTAAAAAATTAAAATTTAAAACCTTTCAAGACACTTAAAGGTACATTATTTAAATACACCACAACTAAAATCAGTAACTTCACAATCTCGAAAATTCTTAATACTCATTCTATATTTAGGAAAATGATCAAAATAGCGTTTGACCCGGTTTATGCGCATCCACTGCCTGATAATCATCGGTTCCCCATGCTAAAGTATGAGCTTATCCCTGAGCAATTATTGCATGAAGGTACTTGTACAGAGGCTAACTTTTTTAAGCCTGGAACATGTGTAGCAGAAATTATTTTACAAACACATGATAAAGACTATTTAGATAAGCTATCGAATCAACAATTAACCGCATCTGAGCAAAGAAAGATTGGATTCCCGCTTTCTCCTGAATTAATTCAAAGAGAATTAGTGATTACCCAAGGCACTATAGAATGTGCTTTATATGCTTTGCAGAATGGATGTGCGATGAATATCGCAGGGGGCACACACCATGCTTTTGCAGAAAGAGGTGAGGGGTTTTGTATATTGAATGACCAAGCGATTGCTGCCAATTACTTAATTAGTCGACAACTTAGTCAAAAAATACTCATCATAGATTTAGATGTGCACCAAGGAAACGGCACTGCTAAATTATTGGAAAACGAGCCTAGGGTATTTACTTTTAGTATGCATGGATTGACCAATTACCCTTTTCATAAAGAAAAGTCCGACTTAGATATTGGTTTACTAGATGGCACCACCAGTGAGTCCTATTTAAAAACACTAGAAGAAGTATTACCTAAACTGATTGAGCAGGTTCAACCAGATTTTGCTTTTTATTTGGCAGGGGTGGATATATTAAGTACAGATAAATTCGGGAAACTTAAAGTGAGTATGGAATCCTGTAAACAAAGGGATGTTTTTGTTTTTTCGCAGCTCAAAAAAAATAAGATACCCGTTGCAGTGACTTTAGGAGGCGGCTATTCACCCGATATTAAAACAATTGTGGAAGCACATTGTAATACTTTCAGAACAGCAATGGATTTGTTTAACTAAAACCTTGAATTTAAAAATTGATTAAGCGTACCTTAGCAATCCATTATAGATAGAATAGAATATTAAACAAACCTAATGAACGAAGCACTCAATGTTTTCAATGAACCACTCATTGTATGTGGAACAAGTCCAATGACAGGTGCATACCGAGATGGCTGTTGCAATACAGGAGTATACGATAGAGGCACACATACAGTTTGTGCGGTGGTGACCGATGCATTTTTACAGTTCTCAAAAAGTAAAGGCAATGACTTGACCGTGGATTACCCAGCTTCTAATTTTATAGGACTAGTGGATGGAGATAAATGGTGTCTTTGTGTATCTAGATGGATAGAAGCCTATCAAGCTGGTGTTGCACCTCCCATTATATTGAAAGCAACCCATATCAAAACTTTGGAATACATTTCATTAGATGAATTGATGAAGTTTGAGTATGCTTCCCCAATAATTTAAATATAACAACGAAGCAATTTTAAATCAATAATATGGCATTCTTAGATTGGACCGAAGTAAATAACAAATTAGAAAAGACTTATAAGTTTGATACTTATAATGATGTTGTCTCATTCTCCAATCAAGTGATGCAAGTTGCTATTGAACAAGACCATCATCCAGAAATTCATGTTCATTATAATTTTGTAAAAGTGTATATCACGGATTACGAACAAGGAACAGTCTCGGAAAAATGTCACAGGTTTGTCACTGCTGTGAATCAAGTTGTGTGATACATTTGCAATTAGAGTATATCAATAAAAAAGGGTCTATGAATTTGATTTCATAGACCCTTTTATTTTTTGAACTGTATTTTATTTATAAAAAAATTAGTTCTGATGTATTAATCAGCAGCGTAAAACTTTCTATACAATTGACCTGTAATAAAAACAGCATTGTTGTCCTTATTTTTATTTGCCCAAGCTTTGAATTTTGGGTGGTCATGGATTGTCTTGTAATCTTCTTCAGAAGTCCAATGTCCAATCGTACAATTTCTGTAGGTTTTTGTGGTATCAGATGCAGCTAATTTAAAATAGCTATAGTAATTTTTAGGAAATCCTATTTCGGCCATAATTGTATTGATTTCCTTTAAGCTAGCAATATAGGTTTTCTCCATATCTGCATTTTTAACATCATAAAAATGGACAGAATTAATTGCTTTTTGAGCAGTAGCTGTCATGTTAAATCCAATTGCGCAGAGCATTAGTAAAAAGATAATTTTTTTCATGGTTGTTAATTTTAAAATCTAAGAAACTAAAATAGGATGAACATACAATCATTTAACCCTGATTTCTTGTTCCCACTCGCGATTATGGGACAAGATTGACCAAATTTCAACAAATACAAGATTTCACCTAAAAAAAGCCTGAATTCTTTAACAGAAACGATTTTATACGTTTAGTCACTCATAAAATTATGTAAATTATAGGTGTTTATTTGACAAAACTATCATTTGTTAGTACTATTGCAGTTATAAATCTTGCTTATGGCTATTTTATCAGATCTAGGGATTCAGCATTCAAATGTGCATATAAACTTATCAAGTGAGGCACTTATACAATTATCACTTGAGACCGATAAAGGTTCAGCATTGTCAGATACAGGTGCCTTGATGGTTTATTCAGGTGAAAAAACTGGTCGAAGTCCAAAAGATAAAAGAATTGTGTTAGAGGAAAGTTCAAAAGAACATATTAATTGGGGTGATGTGAATCAACCAATCGACCCGGCATCCTTTAACCAAGCAAAAAATAATGCCATCGCATTTTTTAATACTTGTGCAAATTTATTTGTCGTAGATGGGTATGCGGTATGGGATAAAAATAACAGAATCAAAGTAAGAATTATTTGTACTAAAGCATACCATGCGTTGTTTATGTACAATATGCTAATTCGACCTACGCAACAAGAGTTAGCAAATTTTGGTACACCAGATTATGTACTTTATAATGCTGGAGCTACTAATGCAGACATGTCTATCAAAGGCATTACTTCAACCACTTCTATCCAGTTGTCATTTGAGCAAAAAGAGATTTTAATTTTTGGAACAGAATATGCAGGTGAGATGAAAAAAGCAATTTTTTCATTGCTTAATTATTTGATGCCATTAAATCAAATGCTATCAATGCATTGTTCTGCAAATGAAGCTGCAAATGGCGCTGTGAGTTTATTCTTTGGATTGAGTGGCACAGGGAAAACGACTTTATCAGCAGATCCAAATAGAAATTTGATTGGGGATGATGAACACATTTGGAGTGAAAATGGAATTTCAAATATTGAGGGTGGATGTTATGCAAAAGCAATCAATTTAGATCCACAGAAAGAACCAGAAATTTATCAAGCTATCAAAAGAGGGACTATTTTAGAAAATGTAGTCTTTGATCCTACCACTAAAAAAGTAGATTATAACGATAAGTCAATCACCGAAAACACAAGGGCTGCATACCCAATTGAATTTATACCAAATGCAAAAATCCCTTGTGTAGGAGGTCATCCAAATCATATTATATTTTTAACCTGCGATGCATTTGGCGTACTACCTCCAATTAGTAAATTAAATGCTGCGCAAGCGCAATACCATTTTATAAGTGGCTATACAGCAAAAGTTGCAGGTACAGAAATGGGTGTGACAGAGCCAGTAGCAACGTTTTCATCTTGTTTTGGTGCAGCTTTTATGGTATGGAAGTCGACTGTTTATGCAAAACTATTAGCAGAAAAAATTACGCAACATCAAACCAATGTTTGGTTAATCAATACAGGATGGATTGGAGGAGGATATGGTGTTGGAAAAAGAATAGATTTGAAGTATACAAGGGCAATGATTGATGCCATTCATGAAAACTTATTTCAGGATGTTACTTTTCATACAGAATCTTATTTTAATTTATCTATTCCTACATCTTGCACTAATGTACCAAGTAATATTTTAAATCCGATAGATGCATGGTCCGATAAAGACGCTTATGTACAACAAGCAAATAAACTCAAAACACTTTTTGACAATAATATTTTGAAATTTCAATAATCAACCTGTCAAAAAAATTGATTATTCATAGTAGTTGATTAATAATTGACCTAACAACTGTTACATGGAAAAATCAAGAATCGATTTACCAATAGGCATTACACTTGATCGTTTTATTAAAAGCAATCAAAGTCAATATCCAAACGCTGCAGGAGAGCTTTCGCAATTATTAAGGGATATAGCTTTAGCTTCTAAAGTAGTCAATAGAGAAATCAATAAAGCTGGACTTGTTGATATTATGGGTAATGTGGGTTTAATGAACTCTGGAGGAGACCATCAACAGAAATTAGATTTATTGGCCAATACAAGATTTACAAGGGCCTTATCAAAAGGTGGAGAAGCTTGTGGCATAGCGTCAGAAGAAACCGAACAATTTATTGATTTAGAAAATAATGGAAAATATATTGTGACAATTGATCCTTTAGATGGATCTAGTAATATTGACGTGAATGTGTCAATAGGCACTATTTTTTCTATTTATAAAAAACAAACACCAGCAAGCCAGCCCTTGCAAGAATCAGATTTTTTACAAAAAGGAAGAACACAAATTGCTGCAGGGTATATTTTATATGGACCTTCTACTATGTTGGTTTTCTCAACTGGAAATGGCGTAAATGGGTTTACCTATGAAACCACTTTAGGTGAATATGTATTGTCGCATCCATCTTTGGTGTTTAAAAATGCTAGCACATATTATTCAATGAACGAGGGACTTAGTTTTGATATATTAGATAAGGGGGTGACTACATATATCACCGCTTGTAAGGAAAAAAGAATGTCAGGTAGGTATATTGGTTCTTTAGTCGCCGATTTTCATCGTAATTTATTGAAGGGTGGAATTTTTTTATATCCAAGAACCCATCAATATCCAAATGGCAAATTAAGATTATTGTTTGAAGCAAATGCCTTAGCATTTATTGCAGAACAAGCAGGCGGACTTGCAACAGCCAATGATACAGCTATTTTAGATATACAACCTACTAGTATTCACCAAACGGTCCCATTTTATACTGGTCCAAAAGAAATGGTTTCAACATTATTAGCACATCTTAATTCCTAGCTATTTATATGAATACATTTTTTGATTATCAAAATGAGCAAGTAGCAAATTTACCTTTGCATCTTAGAAAGTATATTGTTCCACAGGTGTACGAAAAATATACACCAGTAGATCATGCAGTATGGCGTTATGTAATGCGTCAGAATTATAGCTATTTAAAAAATGTGGCTTACTATCCATATATACCTGGACTAAAAAAAGCGGGATTAACAATCGAGAAAATTCCAAGTCTACAAGAAATTAATGATGCACTAACTGTGATAGGATGGGGTGCAGTGACAGTAGATGGATTTATTCCACCTGCTGCATTCATGGAATTCCAAGCATACAGGGTTTTAGTGATTGCTGCTGATATTAGACAACTAGAACATATTGAATACACATCGGCTCCAGATATCATTCATGAATCTGCAGGACATGCACCAATCATTAGTGATACCAAATACAATCAATATTTAAGTTATTTAGGGAGCATTGGCACCAAGGCATTATTCTCTTCTAAGGATTATGCTTTATATGAATCTATCAGAGCACTTTCTATTTTAAAGGAGATGCCGAATGTAGACCAAAAGGAGTTAGATGAGGCAGAAGCTTTGGTTTTATACAACCAACAAAATTTAGGTACACCTTCAGAGATGGCATTGTTAAGCAGACTTCAGTGGTGGACAGTTGAATATGGTTTAATTGGATCTCTTGACCAGCCAAAAATTTATGGTGCAGGCTTACTTTCCTCGATTGGTGAAAGTGCTTCATGTATGGATCCTAAAGTTAAAAAAATCGAATACACCATTGATGCATTAAGTTATGGGTATGATATTACAAAAGAACAACCACAACTTTTTGTAACACCTACTTTTCAAAACTTAATTGATGTACTAAAACAATTTGAGTCTACAATGGCATATAGGGTTGGTGGACTAGAAAGTGTCTTAAAAGCTATAGAATGTAAAAATATTTGTACAGCAGTATTTAGTTCAGGATTACAAGTTTCTGGCGTGTTTAGCAAAGTAGCTACAGATGTTCATCATGCAATTAAATATATCAACACAATGGGTCCAACCTCATTGGCTTTTAAAGACCAACTTATACAAGGACATGATGTGCACTACCATGCACATGGATTTGGATCTCCTGTTGGGAAACTAAAGGACGTTACTAAATCATTAGAGGACTATACTGCAGCAGATCTTTTGTTGGCTGGAATTATAATAGATAAAGTGGTTGCTTTGAATTTCGAAAATGGCATTATGGTGGAAGGCAAATTAGTCAGTCAGACTTATATGGAAGAAAAGCTGGTATTATTAAGTTTCGCAGATTGTAAAGTGACAGACAAAGAAGGACAAGTATTTTTTGAGCCAGCATGGGGTATGTTTGATATGGCCATTGGAGATGCCATTGTTTCGGTATTCAATGGCAGTGCAGATAAAAATACATTAGAAGATCAATTGTATGTTTCTGAACAACCCACTCATCAACCAAGCTATACAGCGAAGGACTTGCAATATCAATCTTTGTTTAAACAAATAAGAACCTACAGGGAGCAAGGCAAGTCGGATGATAGTTTAAATCAAATTTGGCAAGCTATTCAAAATGAATTTGAAACAGATTGGCTTGGTGCGATGGAATTATTAGAATTAGCAGACACCATGCCATCAGAACAAGCATTGGCCAACGAATTAAGGACTTATTTAAATGCACAGTCTGTTACTTATCCTGCTTATTCAAAATTAATCAGGGATGGCTTAAAGATTATTGATGCTAAACTAAAGTTTGAATAATTTCCCAAGCCAATTCAGTTTCATTATTAGATAGCGCTGCTTTGATTTCTTGTATTTTTTGGGAAGATAATTTTAAATTCTTAGCGGTATTTAATGAAGGCGTAATATTTGTATTGGCTAATTGTGCTTTTTCGTTCGCAGTGAATAAACTACTTTCTTTTATTGCATTAGGTAGTTGATCAAAGCCAATTCCTAATTTAGTATTTGGCTTTTCTACTTTAAATAAATTAGCTTCTGTAATTCTTGCATACCAGTCTCCACCAAGACGCGCTACTAAATCTAATTTAGCTTGATCAATATGATTGCTTGCATCAAGAATCGATTCGTGTAAATGGATTTTTTTAATTTCTGCAAGTACTAAATTACCAGCACCTGCTTGCGCGCCCAATGCAATCACTTCTTGTACAATACATTCAAGCTGTATCGGCGATTCGGCAACCCTTGGTGGTCTTACCAATTCTGAAGCCAATTCAGTAAATCCAGCTTTTGTAAATTCATTGGTCCCTTTTGGGTAATCACAACTAGACAAAGACACTTGTTGCACCATATTGTAGTTCACAATATTGATCACACATTCAGGTACTTCTTTGATATTCTCAAGTGTATGCTTAGTGGTATTATCTCTTACTCTTCGGGATGGAGAGAAAATACAAATTGGCGGGTTCATGCTAAACAAATTGAAAAAACTAAAAGGACTTAAGTTCACATTCCCCTCTAAGTCGATAGTGGATGCAAAGCAGATAGGCCTAGGCGCAATCGCATATTGTAAATACTGTTGTATTTCTTGTGTGCTAAGTTGAGCTGTGTCTAGTGTTAACATGAAAATATTTTATTCAATTATTTTTTTAGCGCTAAGATAGACCAATCTGTTGCCTCGGCTTTGATGGTATTGACTAAAGTACCCAAACCATCGATGGTCATTTTAACTGTATCATTTGCTTGCAACCATTGTGGTTGATAGTTAGGATCATGTAATTTACCTGTTCCATTTAATTCTAAGAAACATCCAGTACCAACGGTGCCAGATCCAATCACATCACCAGGATAAACGGTTACGCCGTAAGAACATCTTTCAATGATTTCTGCAAATGTCCAGTCCATATCTTTTACATTCCCTTGTGAAACTAATTGATCATTTACCCAACACTTCATAGATAAATTATAATTGTTACCTACATGCCCTTGTTTTGCAGGCACTAAGAAAGGACTTAATTCATCAGGTGTTACTAACCAAGGTCCAATCACCGTAGAGAAATCTTTTCCTTTTGCTGGCCCTAGGTTTAAAAGCATTTCTTCCATTTGTAATTTTCTTGCACTCAGGTCATTCATAATTGTAAAGCCAGCGATATACGCATCTGCATCTTTTGCTTTGATGTTTCTACCTTCTTTCCCAATCACAATCGCCACTTCTAATTCAAAGTCAAGTTGTTGAAAATGATCTGGCATACAATAGATATCACCTGGACCTTGCACTGCATTGTGGTTGGTAAAATAAAATATAGGATACTGATCAAATTCTTTAATCATTTCTACACCTCTGTTTCTTCTTGCTGACTCCACGTGCTGACGAAATGCATATCCATCTCTGCATGAAGTTGGACGAGGCACCGGTGCTAATAAAGTGAAGTCTTTCACAGGCGCCACACTCAAACTATTGTCTGCAATTTTTGAAAGTTGCTTTTCTGTTTGTTGTATTACATCATTGCTTGATTTAAAAAAATCAATGATGTTGTTTGGCAAGTTTTCATTCACAGAATGGAGGCTGTAGAGCGCCTCATTTACTATCGCACCTAGTTGGATTTCGCCTTCTTTTAAATAACTAACTAATTTCATTGATTATCAAATGTTTATAATGTAATTTGTGCAAAAAAATCGACTCTGATTGCCTTCTTCATCTAAGCTCAACAAAGTTAAAAATAAATATTTTATAATTTGCTAATAATTGTTAGTATTGTATTCCTTCAAAATCTAAATTATGCCAATATACCACAGTTTAGGAGAGATTCCTCACAAAAGACATACCGCATTCCGACAACCCAATGGAAATTTATATGCAGAAGAACTTGTATCAACAGAAGGTTTCTCTGGTATGTATTCTTTAGTGTATCATACGCATCCGCCCACTTTTGTAAAAGCATTAGGTGAACCTTATTCGGTAGAGCCAAAAATTGCAAGAGAAAAACATTTGCGTCATACAAGTTTATTAGGTTTTAATATTAAGCCAGAAGATGATTATTTAAAAAGTAGAAAACCAGTTTTAGTGAATGCTGATTTACAAATTTCTTTAGCAGCGCCAAGACATTCTATGACAGATTATTTTTATAAAAATAGTCAAGCAGACGAAGTTATTTTTATTCATAAAGGATCGGGCACATTGCAAACAGGATTTGGTAAACTTAAATTTTCTTACGGAGATTACTTGGTCGTGCCAAGAGGTACTATTTATCAAATTAAATTTGATGACGAAAACAATAGATTATTTATTACTGAAAGCTATAGCCCTATTCGTTTTCCAAAGAGGTATCAAAATCAGTTTGGGCAGTTGATGGAGCATGCGCCTTACTGTGAAAGAGATATTAGAAGACCAAGTGATTTAGAAACTTTTGACCAAGAAGGTGATTTTAAAGTATTGATTAAAAAACAAGGATTAATTTATCCGTATACTTACGGCACGCATCCTTTCGATTTTATTGGATGGGATGGCTATCATTATCCATGGGCATTTTCTATTCATGATTTTGAACCTATTACTGGTAGGGTACATCAGCCACCACCAGTGCATCAAACTTTTGAAGCGAAAAATTTTGTGATCTGTTCCTTTGTGCCTCGTAAATATGATTATCATCCACAAGCTATACCAGCACCATATAATCACAGCAATGTAGACAGTGATGAAGTGTTGTATTATGTAGATGGAGATTTTATGAGTAGAAAGTCCGTGGTGCAAGGTCAGATAACATTGCATCCAGGCGGTATACCACATGGTCCACATCCAGGAAGCGTAGAAAAATCCATTGGTAAAGAAAAAACAGATGAGTTGGCAGTGATGATAGATCCATTTAGACCACTTATGATTACAGAAGAGGCATTGTTAATTGAAGACGAAAATTATCATAAGAGCTGGCAACATAATATTGAGTAAAATAAAAAAAATAAAAACTAAATAATAAAGATGGAAAGTAATTCGAATGATCAAGATTTTTTACCCTTACTTGGCACAGATTATGTAGAGTTCTATGTGGGTAATGCTAAGCAGGCAGCACATTATTATAAAACAGCATTTGGATACCAAGATTTTGCATACAGCGGACCAGAGACAGGAGACAAGGAAAAAGTTTCTTATGTATTAATGCAGGATAAAGTGAGACTTATTTTAACAACGCCATTACATCCCACTTCCATCATTGCAGAGCATGTGCATCAACATGGAGATGGTGTAAAAGCGATTGCATTGACAGTGAACGACGCGTATGATGCTTTTGAACAAACTGTGAAAAGAGGTGCTAAGCCATATATGCAACCAA
>Ga0214921_10002306_pt1 | contig 31249 bp, 22 predicted proteins | sample LL1505_MetaG_FD_177992 | JGI IMG/M metagenome (GOLD analysis project Ga0214921, IMG submission 177992) | Freshwater microbial communities from Lake Lanier, Atlanta, Georgia, United States - LL-1505 | ecosystem: Environmental > Aquatic > Freshwater > Lake | place: USA: Georgia | collected... | reverse complement strand
GTTGCATCAACCAATGCAGATGAATTTAAGACCATTCCATTATCACTAAAATATTCATAAGCATAATATTGTGCACTAATAGTTCCTGAAATGGTAATATTAATTCTATTATTGTTTGTTGCCCTAGTAATACGGGCTGGACTTGGTGTAGTACCAACTGTAACCAAAGTTCCTAAAATATTAACATTGGAGTTTCCATTATCACTATTAATATATAAGGTAGCTGCATCATTCAAATATAAAGTTCCACCTACTGCAACGGAATGTGTTTCTACATAACCATTATTAGCACCTAGTGTGAGCACTTTGCCGTTTAGGTTTAGAGTTGCTCCATTTCCAATAGTTAATTCTCTATTAAAAGTATTATTTGCGCTTGTTAATGTATATGTTCTTGCATTAAATTGAGTTTGATTGAAGAAGACATTTCTGAATTGTGAATTGTTTACTTGAATAACTTTTGCAGTTGAATTGCTACTTTCAAAATATACATCTGCACTATTTACAGTAAATACTCCATTGTTTATCCAATTTCCAGTTAGGGTAATGCTGTAATTGTTTAAAGCGGTAGTATTTAATGTAGCAGTTTGTCCAATTGTTAAATCGTTAATGCTCCAATTGCAGCCCATAGTAATTGTACCATTACCATTGCAATTAATATTATTTGCTATAAATGTTGGCGTAATCAATGATTGATTAGTGCCGCTAAAATTGAAATTAGCATCTGTTGTATTCCAAGTACCTAAATTCTGAATTGTTCCTTTAAAGTCATGCGTTAAGGTACCCATATTTACTGTACTAGTTGGATTGATGTAAAATGCTAATGGAGAGCTGGAAGTACGCGTAAAATTACCTCCATTATTAATGAATGTTACACTTCCTGATGGTTTCACAAAATATACATATTGTTGATAGGTATTATTTGCCCCCATATCAACAGTTTGGTTCAATGTTCCATCGTAATAAAAATAAAATCCTCCATCATTTACATTGTAGTGGCCGAATATTCCATTGTTGGTCCAAGTTGTACCTGAAAATCTAACATTTCTATTAGTTATACTCAAGGATGTACCTGAATTAATTAATACGTTGTGGTTAAAATTGATGGCATAATAATATCCAACATTAAATATTTTTGTTCCGGCATTTGCACAAACAATATTTGGCAATACTAAATTTGAATTACCGCTACTGTTAACTACTGTTTGGTCGCCTCCATTCAATGTAAGTGTTGTAGTTGAAGAAGGTGAATATAATCTTAATTCTACATTTGAACCGGTTGAATTTATATTAAAACCAGCATCAACGAATGTTGCAGTGTTTGTATTCAAGTCACCGCAAATATTTAAATTGCCATTAAGCGTTGCACTACCAGTATTGCTTAGAGTTAAGTTACCATAAGTTGGTGATGACGAAATTGTTTGATTAGAAACACCACCATTTAGGACAACCAAACTAGCACAATCAATTAAGTAATTTGAAAAACCAGTAGGAAATGCAACTCCAGTTGAACTTGGTATTGCTGAGTTTACTCTTGAACCAGTTTCTAATGTTAATGATTTTGTAGCAGATCCAGTCATGGTAAAAGACCCCATTGTTAAGCTAACACCGTTTTGAACCAGCACGTTACCTCCAATATTCAAATTAGCAAGCATTGTTTTAGTATTTACCACACTGCCTGTAAGCGTTAGATTATTAAAATCTGGAGAAAATCCTTTATAATCAACATCAATATTCCAGCCATTACCATTGTGAATGAATGTACCAGTTGTACCCCAAAGTATTGCTCTACCGCCAGCTGGGAATGCAAGATTTCCAGTCAAGGTAAGATTTCGGTTTACAGCGTTGAGTTGAATATTAACATCGTTTATAGTAAGATTTCCAGCAACTAAAATATCTCCCAAAAGTGCTTTTGTACTATTTACGGCTGTTGCTCTTGCTAAGGTTAAGTTACCATAAGTTGTTGCGAAAATAGATTGTGATAAATCTGATGTATACTGCACCGTACTATTTGTAGCCAAAGCAACTGTTCCAAATCCTGAAGGGAAATTACTAGAACCTCTTATTATTGCAGTAGCTGAACCTGCTAATGAGAATATTTTAGACCCTGTTCCTGTTACTTGTTGAGTTCCAAAATCAACAGTACCAGAACCAGAGGTAATTGTAAAATCTCCGTTTATAGTGAATGGTCTTGATATAGTTTTTATGCCGCCCGCAAGCATAACAATAACATTGTTGAATGTAGATGTTTGAGAACCATTATCGATGGCTTGATTTCCAATTCCATTAAATTGAATTGTTCCAACACCAGATTGCGTAAATCCACCAACGGCATTATTTGTCCAGTTTCGCGCAACAAATAAAATATAAGTACTACCATCTAAAACAGTTGATGCTCCTATTGTCAAATCATTTTGAACAGTAATATTAGATGTCATTGATTTTGTGCCCGTTCCAGCTGTTATTAAATCATAGAATGGTCCGCCATTTATTGTTTGTGCACCAGTTTTATTGAATGTTACTGTACCTAATTGCGGAAGAAATAAACCTGTAAATGAATTTGTCCAATTTCCAGTGACTGTTATAGAATAGTTAGAAGTTGTTACATCCATTGTTCCTCCTAATACGTTTAAATCATTAGCAACAGTGGCATTTCCTGCCAATTGATAAGTACCTTGATTTGTAGCAGCACAAGTTAAATTATAAAAACTTGAAGCTCCTGCGCTCAATGAATAAGAATTTGTTGAGGCAGCATCGAGAAATAAAGTAGAGTTACCATGCGTATAAGTACCAGAGTTAAGGAAACTTCCACCACATCTAACAATTGCTGTGCTGTTTGCCTGCGCCAAGGTAGTTCCAACTAAAATATTTATGTTTTCACTTACAGTAAGAGTTCTGTTAGATTGAATATTTAAAGTAATATTTCCTGTTCCGCTAAAGCTATTTCTATCCAATACTAACCTACCAATATTAACATCAACATTAGTTATATTTACAGTAATTGCTGTTGCAGCTGCAATGGTGTTATGGTCAATATAAACTGTATCTCCTGATTGTGGAATGACTGCTGGACTCCAGTTTCCTGCAGTATTCCAATCATTATTACCTACTCCATTTGTCCACTTTTTAGCGCTAGTAGTCCAGCGAACACGACCAGTAGATGCCCCTAAATCATCGTTTTCATAAGCAGATCCTGCTAATGTACCTGATGCACCTGCAAATGTTACATTTCCTGTACCCGACGTGCGAGCTACATTGTAAGTTGGACCAGCTAAAAACTGAACGTTATTAACTGTGAAGTCAGAAAATGAAAGTCCGTTTAGATTGATGTATGAAGTACCTACTCCATTTGAAAAAATACCTGCACTTAAATTATTTGTAGCATCAATTGTACCTCCCGAAACTGTTAAACCTGCTGCATTTGTATTTTGAATGGAATAGTACTTGGCTTGTAAAGTTCCATTATTTTGTGTAATTGAAAAGTTACCGCTCGCATTGCGTTGAATAGTTGCATAATTTGATGCAGTACCAACAACTTTTAAGTTACCTCCATTATTGGTTAATGTTGTAGCGTTTGACAATTGCAAAATAGCTCCAGCGTCAACATCTAAAGTGGCTCCAGCTGCAATGGTTGCATTTGCGGTTAACTGAACCGTTTTACCACCTAGTTTAAAAGTTCCATTAGTTAAAGTAAAAGGTTGTGCATTACTTAAAATTAAATTGGTGTTAGTTAGTGTGTATGTAGCACCTCCGTTCACTGTTAACCCCCGATAAGTACATGTTGAGGTAGAACCTGGAGAAAATATTTTTGAACCTGATGAAGCTCTAAGTGTTACTAATCCGGTGTTAGTGCTAGAATTAAATACATCACTAACAATCCAGTTTCCATAAGCATCTACAGTAAAAGCTCCTGTTACAAAATTACCTGATGTAATAGTAAAGTCGTTTAATACAGCAACGTTACCAAGCAGAGTTGCACTTTGCCCAGCAGTTTGTGCAATGTTTAAATTGTAAAATTGTTTACCAACTAAATTACCACCAGTTGTTAAATTTTTTGCATTACCTGTAAAAGTAACAAGAGAACTGTTTACATTAAAAGTTCCGTTATTAGTCCAATTACCTCCCACAGATAATGCATAATTATTTGTGGTAGTTTCTAATGTAACACCTGAATTAATTGTTAGTGCACCACAAGTGTTTATTGAACCACCTAAAGTTTTTGTACCGTTTCCTCCTAAAATTAATGTTGCAAAAGATGAAGCACTAATTGATTGTGGACCATTTGCTGAGAATGTAACTGAATTAGTACAAGTTTGCTGGAATGTTCCATTATTAATCCAATTACCAAAAATTGTAATATTGTTTGCAGCTGCATTAAATATAGATGCTGCGTCAATATTTACATCGCAATTTACGATCATTGCTCCGGCATTTTGTGTTTTTGTGCCACTTCCAGTAAAGTTAACGCAATTAAATGTTACAGGATTTGGAGTCAATTGCAATGTTTGTGCAACAGTTCCGTTAAAATTAAAAGTACTACCTGTTGATGTAAATGTAGTTCCAGTATTGCAGGTCAAATTTGCACTTATATTTACAGTTCTCCCAGTAGCATCAAAGTCCGCAGCATTTGTTGTAAAAAGCAATGTACCTCTTATATCCAAATCAGTAGCTGCTACCAATGTTTTAAACCCTACACTTGGTTTATTAATTGTAATTCCACCAAAATAACTATTGCTATTGCTTGATACCGTTTGGTTTTGAATAGTACTTTGAAACCGCACCAAATAACCCGTGGTTTGGGTAAATGTTCCAGTTCCGTTATTATTGAAATTACCATTGATATTAATATTTTTGTTATTTGCATCAACTGTAACGTTATTTCCTATCGTTAAATCACAAGAAACATCCATTATATAATTTGCTTGTGATGTAAAAGTTTTGGTTCCGGTTCCTTCAAAGACAACATTTGAAAATTTCATATTACTATAGCCAGCACCAATGGTCTGAAAATCGCCATCAAATGTTATTGTTACTCCACAACCCGAAGGCACATAATTAACATCTCTTAAATTGTAATTTCCGCCAATTGAGTGACTAAAAGAACTATCTCTAAAAACAGGATTTGCGGCAACACTTAAGAAGTTACCATTAATATCTAAACTACCTGCAGCTGACTTATAATTTATTCCTGCACCAGATCCTTGGATTTCTAAATTTCCATAAGTAAAACCATCAGCAATTACTTGTACTGAGTTTTGAGTTGCATTATTATACCTTACTGTACTAAGCGTAGAAAGCGACTTTTGACCAAATGAGTTCATAGATGGTTTAAAAGTATTAAGGCCACTAACGTATATAAGTGTATAATCACCTAAAATAAATTGACCACTAAAATCATTTGTGATAGAATAATCTTGAAGATTTACAATAAGCTGTGTTGTGCTTGAACCGTTATTATTGTTCTCGATAAAATTACCATTAACTATCATATTTGTATTAATAGTTTTTGTTCTGTTATTGGTTGGATTATCTAAAGTTAATGATATATTTTCATAAGTATAGGTGCCTGTTGAACCTACAGTGCCAATAACTTGCGCACCATCTACTGCATCATAAGATACAGTTCCATCGTTTATAAAAGCACCACCATTTGCAACTGTATGATTGCCGGCTATGGAAATATCATAACCAATAAAGTTGGCATTAACATTTGTATTTATGGTTAAATTGCCATTAACATCCAATGGTCCATCAAGGGTTTTTGCATTAGCAAATGTTGTGCTTGTAAGAGTTAAATTGTTGTATGAAACATTACCGCGTACAACTTGTGCAAAATTACAATCATAAGTGGTAGTTGATGCTCCACCAAAAGTATAAGAACCAAAGTTTATTGGAAATCCGTTTGCTCCACGCACCCATATATTTCCATTGGCATTGAAGTTATAAGCTATTTGACCATTAAAAGTTACAACTCCAGTATTTGCACATGCACCAAAAACAGCACCAGAACCAGCTAAAATTGTAAAGTCATTGTTAATGTTAAATGTTACAGGATTAGCCGCAACCGCTTGCGCAAAAACTGTATTGGCGTTATTTCCACAAACTATACTCGCTGTTCCAAAATCAGTAGCTGCCAAAGAGCTATTTACTGTACCTCCACCAAATGTTATTGAACCAGTAAATCCACAAGTTCCATCTTGCCTCATTCCACCATTAAACGCATGGTTACCTGAACCTTCAACTGCAGCTCCAACATTTATAGTTACAATTCCTGTAGCAAGCAAATCACCAGTTATATTTTTTGGATTTCCTATTCCCCCATTTGAAAAAGTAATTGCGTTGAAACTTGAAAATGATACATTTATGTTTTGTGTTGTTGAACCATTAAAGGTTAATGTTCCGGCAGTTTGGCTGTATGAACTACCTATTACAACAGTAAAATTACCTGCGATACTATGATTAGAACCATTTGTACACAATACAGAAGAGTTACCATCAACTGTAAAATTACCATTAGTAATTACAGGGCCATTTAAAATAACTGTTTCAGAAGAACCATTAATTTTCCAATTATTAAAAGTCACGGCACTATTCAAAGTTATTGATTGAACTGGAATTGTAGTGAAATTACCACCAATAAATTCAATAGTTCCATTACCTGTTCGTTGCCCTGTCCCTGTTTCCGTCCAATCACCAGCTACATATTGCGTTAAGTTACCATCATTTATTGTACAACCAGTAGCAATTGAAACAGCTCCCAAAATATAAACTGATGAAGTTAAGTTTATTGTTGTTGTACCTGTTAAAGCTACTCCCATAAAATTATAAAGCCCAGAACCTCCAACTGCTATTGCTGAAACCGAATTAAAAGTTGAGTTGGTAAACATGGTGTAATCCGAAAACAAATCAATTGTTCCGTTATTTGTTATGGCAGCCTTAAAGGTAATATTATGAGTAACGGTTGAAATTCCTGTTAAAACTGATGCCCCAGCGTTTACAATTAATGCCCCATTAAGTGTTACTGTTCTTGAGGTTGCGTCACCTACATACAAACCACCAGTTGCGCCTTGACCTACTGTTAGTTGATTGATGGTGATGTTTTGGTCAATTGTTACAGTATGACCATCTTTAACAATGAAATTTTGTGTTCCACTTGTAAGGTCTGCTGCAATTGGGTTAGAACCTCCGCCACTTGCAAGAGAATTCCAGTTACTTAAACTACTGAAACTTCCAGTTCCTTGTGAATAGAATGTTGCAGCGTTAATTTTAGCAAATGCTAAAATTGATAAAATCATTAATAGCCAAAAGGTATTAGTTGATTTTGTTTTTTTGTTTGAATTAGATTGAAATTTAAACATAATTTGCAAGGAATTAAATTTGTAGTGTGTAAGAAATACATTTTGGATACACAATCCAATAATAGCATCAAACTTAAATATTTTGACGGCAGATAATATTAAATTTTTATTAAATTCGACGAATTACAAAAATCAAAGATTAAGGAGTTACACAAATTTATGTCACTAACAATTTCTAAACTAATCAGTCTAATGGATATGACATGTCTTAACTCTCAAATTCACCTATAAAATACTCAAATTAAAGCCGTTTGGAACTTTTGAATATGCAAAAAAAATAAATCAGAAGATCCGAACTTTGCTATAACATAAGACTAATTGCGGAGCAAGAAACTGAGCCTAATTCAAATGTGCTTTTACCAACAACTATATTTTGTACTTCAACAGAGATTATCTATCAGTGGCATTTTGCTTGCTAAAATAATTGCTTTTGATAAATTAATTTCACAGAAATTTAATCTCGATTTATAAAATTAAATTAGTCAATTCTTATTAAAGGTATATTGAAGTATTGGCTTTGGTTTGTTAAATGAACCTTAATAACTTTTTTGAATTAGTTCCAATTTCTTAACACTAACTACTAGTCAACATTTTTTGTATGTATTTTCCTACAATATCAAACTCAAGATTAACTTTTGCATTTGTTTTGATATTTTTAAAGCAAGTATTTTCAAATGTGAAAGGTATAATGGCAACGGAAAATGTATTGTCATTACAATCAACAACAGTAAGGCTTGTGCCGTTTACACATATTGAACCTTTTTGTACTATCAGTTGTTTGTAAATATTGGTATTTTCAAATTCAAAAGTAAAAAGCCAACTACCATCTTTGTCTTCCACTGTTTTGCAATTAGCAATAGTATCCACGTGACCTTGCACAATATGTCCATCCAACCTATCGTTGGCAATCATGCACCTTTCTAGGTTTATTTCATCTCCAACTTTCCATTCACTCAGGTTTGTTTTTTGTAAAGTTTCATCAATTGCCGTTACAATATGTACATCATTATCAATAGCTATTACAGTTAAACAAACACCGTTGTGCGAAACACTTTGATCAATTTTTAGTTGGTTAGATATGTTTGATTTAACATGAAAATGATAATTTCTTTTATCAATTTTAATATCAACAATTGTAGCAAGGCACTCTATTATCCCAGTAAACATGTATTATTTTTTATTAAGTTCAAAGTATTTGTACTGATTGGTATCGTTGGCATAAAGTTGCTTGAATGATATGGCCAAGTAATTATTACTAAAATCAAATTCGCGTAATAAATCGGTTCTTAAAACGCCAGTTGCCGAATCGCGCACTGATATTGTTCCTCTTAATTTTCCGTTTACGTCGGCATCCACAAAATTTATTTTGCATCCCGTAAAATTGTTTTGTGCTAAGTAAAATATTTGTTTGTGTAAGTCTGAATTAATACTTCCATTGATTGTAAAATCTGGATTAATCGTAAAATCAAAATTGTATGATGGATTCAAATTGTCATCATTACCATAATTACCAGTCACTTTATTTTTTAAAAATATAAAACTTGCAGCTACATCGCTTATAATTTCTTTATAGCTTTTATCGTTGGTTTTGGTGTCAAATTCAAACTCAGCTTTTATTTTATAACTACCAGGCAAACTAGGTTTCCATGTCATTTTTCTAGTGTCTGATACTATCGTTTGATATTTTACTCTTGTGTTGGCATCAATAACTGTCCAAGTTACAGCCCTAGGTTCAATTTTTTTTCCTTTGTAATAAGCATCAGTTAATAACTCATAGCTTATTATTTCGTCGGTGTTTGCAACAGCGCTAGTTTGCTTTATAGAAGCCGATTCAAGAACATAGCCTTTTTTGCAACCATAAAAAACTATACTTACTAAAACAAAAATGGATATTATTTTAAGGTTCATTGATGATTAAAATGTTTTAGAATTTTTTTCACTGGCCATTTTCACAATATAACCCTTGATTGTTCTGGGGGTTATGCCTTTAAGTTTTATTTCATTTACCTTACACACATAATAAAATACTCCGTCGTCACATTCAACATTCGATTTTGTGTTTTTGCCATTCCATCCAATTCGTGGGTTGGTAGTTTCGAAAACTAAGTTTCCCCAACGGTCGTATATAACCATCGAAACATCCTTAACAAATCGGTAAGGAAAAGGAATGAAAAAGTCGTTTGCGTTATCGCCATTTGGTGTAAAGACATTTGGTAAATAATATTCAGGACAATTATCAATACAAATAGTATCTGAAAAAACACTTTCATTGTTTGCCGAATCAAGTGCTGTAATACTATAACAACCTGCAATACTTAAACTATCGGCTTCAGTTGTAAAACTTGTATCATTAGCATTAAAAAAAGATTTATATAAACTCATCGTACCATTTTCAGTTTCTGAAAAATATAAGTTGTATTTTATAACATCATCGGCACAGCTTAGGTTGGGATTTGTCCAACCTAAATGACTTTGAAAGTTAGCACAATCAGGCTTTGCATATAGTTTAGGAGCACAAGGCGCAGTTCTGTCTACGGGCACAGCACATATTTTTTGACTCATATTATACAAAGGCTTTGGCAATGTAGTATCAGAATAATTTCCTTTACTTAGTACACGATAGCAGTATTTGCGGTTGTTTACCAAATTAAATTCTGTATGAGTTTTATTTTGCGTAATTGCTCTCAAAATAAAACTATCTGAACCAACGGATGTTTCCCGGTAAACATAAAATGTATCATTAATCCAAGGCACCGAATATTTAAAATCAAGTTGAATCTGTCTGTCATTCGCTAACGTATCTAACCAAACCGATGTTGCAATGTTTGACTTTCCAACTAATAAATGATTGGGTACTGAATAAAAATCTATTCTGTATTCAAGTTGCTTTGTTTCGGTGTTTAATAAACTGTCTTTTAAATAAATAGTTGTGTTTATGCCATCAACCGAATCAATAGGTGCTAAATTATTTTCACCAACATATCCTCTGTTAATAATATATCTGTATGGAGGAGGAAATATATTTACAGAATCAAACTCTGTAGGGCGTGCCCATTTCAAAGTATCTTTTCCAACAAATGAATCTGTTTTATAAATACTTATATTGGTTATAATTGGAGCATTTCTTACAAGCCTTGCACATCTTTCCATTGATGCTCTGCTTTCGGCACTATCAGAAAAATAAGCAAACATACGGTAACTATAATCTTGTCCGTAAACCAAACCTATACCGTTATCATTATCGGTATAGCTAAGCGTGTTGATATCATCAATAGTAGTAAGGTATGTGTAACCCTCACCTTCTGGAATTCCTGTTTTACAATTATCAATTTCGGAATTTGAACAGCCAAATTTTCTGTAAATTTTATAGCCTATTGCATTACTACATTGATATGCTTGCCAAACTAGGTTTATGGCATTTGCTGAAGGTGTTGCCGAAGTAAGGATAGGTGCTGGTCCAATTACGCTAATGTTTATAGTTTTAATATCCGATAGTTCGTTCACATCGTTGTTGTCAACAACTTTAAATGATACATTGTAAGGTCTGCGTCTAATATGTTGGCAAATAGTAGACCATGAAAATGTAGCATTCACATCAGTTGCTCCACCTGCACCAGCAAACTGTGCAGGGCTAGTTTGCAACAAAAAAGGACCACCTGAACCTGTAAGTGTTACCAAATCTATTTTAGTAATATTGTTTACTACTATAGGCTGGTCATAGGCATGAATATTCATGTTTAGGGTTGTACCAGCTATCACGCAAGTATCATTTGCTTCAACAATTGGCGGATTATTGCTACACCCCGGAACCACAGTTACCTGCATATCACGTTCAACAGAACCAATAAGTTGCCCATTGCGCCACTCTTCAATTAGAATTGCAAAGTTATATTCGCCAGCACCACTAACACTACCACTACAGTTGGAAGGAGATGGTGAAGAGGAACCCGGACAATCCCAAGTTAAATCGCCATTGACAGGATTAATTGCTACGCCAATTGGCAATGTGTAGCAAGAAATTTCTTGCCCTCCGCTTGTAAACGGATTAATTAATTTATATGAAAGGCTATCTCCATCTGCATCATATGCACCTGGATTATGAATAAATTTTTTACAGTAGCAAGCATTTTCAACAGGTGGATTTAACAGCACTGGAGAGGTATTGCAGCCAATGTTGGGACTTATAGAGAAAGTTGAAACCAAAAAAAACGGAACATTTACTGAGTTGGGAATATTTACGATATTCTCGTTTCGATTAGGATCTTCAACCATAATTCGGCAATTTAATACAGAACCCGAAAAAGTATGTTCGCCTTTATAAACGTTTTTGCGAATGTTATTGCCTATTGTTTCTCCCATTTTTGCTGGCGGCGGACAATTACCAGACAATCCGTTTACCCTGTAAAAGTTTGCACTATCATTCAAATTACAAAAGTACACCGTAAGGTCACAACGGTCGGCTTGTGCATCTGCCTTAGTGTAAGTAGTTATTGTAAAGAAGTAGCGGTAAGGATTTTGAGGGTCGCAAGTAAATGTAATTTCTCCAGCGCGGTTATGAGTAGCTTTTACTTGTTTAAAAACAGTAAATAAAAGTATAAAAAGTAATAAATACTTACTCATGGTAATTTGTTTCATCGTTTAAGATATGCTAAAGTAAAACTTATTTTTAAACTTTTAGTTATGACCAATACTTTAACGTTGAATAACATTTTGAAGCAACTGTAAACTATTTAATTGCCAAGAACTTTATTGTATAAATTCACGTATAAAGGAAGTATTTTTTCAAGGTCAAAAGTATTAGCAATTTCTAAGGCGCCCTCTCTAAATTTCTGTAATGTTTGACTTGAAGCAAGTATTTTTAATGCATTTTCTGCCATATCATCAACATCGCCAACATTACTTAAATAGCCACTTTTACCTGAAATGTTTACTTCTGGCAAGCCACCCGAATTACTTGATATTACTGGCACACCTGATGCCATTGCTTCTAGTGCAGCTAAACCAAAACTTTCAGTTTCGGATGTTAGTAAAAACAAATCTGCAATAGGCAAAATATTTTCGGGACTGGTAATTTTTCCCAATAGTTTTATGTGGTTATGAATATCTTTTTCGCGACAAAGCATTTCAATTTTCTGACGCTCTGGACCATCGCCAACCAGCAATAATTTAGTTGGCACTTTACTCAATACCCTCTCAAAAACTTCAACTACATCTTCAACACGTTTTACCTTACGAAAGTTAGAAATGTGCATCAATATTTTTTCACCATTTGGTGCATACATTCTTTTGGTACAATGTGCTTTATTCTCACCGTTTTTTTCACGAATTGTATCATATTCGTGTATGTTGATGAAGTTAGGAATAACTTCAATATCGCGTGTAACATGGAAATTTTTGTACGTATCGTCTTTTAAACTTTGCGACACTGATGTTACCGCGTTGCTTTTGTTTATAGCAAAAGTAATAACAGGTTCAAATGATGCATCTTTACCAACAAGGGTAATGTCAGTGCCATGCAATGTTGTTATAAAAGGGATAATGATTCCTTCTTCAGCCAAAATTTGTTGTGCCATGTATGCAGCACTTGCGTGTGGAATGGCATAATGTACATGTAGCAAATCCAAATTTTCGTGCTTAACTACATCTACTAACTTACTTGCTAATACTAATTCATAAGGTTGATAATCAAATAATGGATAATTAGAAACCAATACTTCATGATAAAAAATATTTTCCGAAAAAAAATCTAACCGTACTGGTTGACTGTATGAAATGAAATGAATTTTATGGCCTTGCTTTGCTAAGGCAATTCCTAACTCTGTTGCTACAACTCCGCTACCGCCAAATGTTGGGTAACAAACTATACCTATGCGCATAAATTATTTTTTACAAATCTATTCAATTTTTCAGCCATTGTTGATTCATTACTATTATCGTTTTATCATTGCAAAATTGATAATAATTCTATTGTAAAATCAGAACAAACTAACTTTCTTTATAAAATTAAATTATGCAAAACGCTTCGCTAAGTGATATTAAAAAAGAGTTGCAATCACTTACAAAAGATGAGTTGATTGATTTAAGCATAAGACTAGCTAAGTACAAGAAAGAAAACAAAGAGTTACTCAACTATCTTTTATTTCAATCATTTAACGAGGACGCGTTTATACTAATTGTTAAGGAAGAAATTGAGCTTATGTTTTCCGAAATTAAAAACATAAATAGTCATCCCGGCAAAAAAAGTATTCGTAAAATTTTAAGAACTACAAATAAATACATCAAATATTCTGGAAAAAGCACAACGCTAATACAATTGCTTTTGTTTTATTGCGCCCAACTAAAAGCCACTAAATTAAGGTTTAATGATAGTGTTGCCATTGCAAACTTATATATGAATCAATTAAAAAAAGTGCAGAAAGCTTTAAGCAAAATGCACGAAGATTTTCAGTTTGATTATCAAACAGAAATTGAAAACTTGGAAAAAATATAACCTTAAATTGAATTTGAAATAAATGCATTCACAAATATGTTTCTATTTTAGCAACGTTAAAAAATGAGAAATATATTTTTATACATAATCTTAAGTGCAATTACATTTTCATTTAGCTATGAATCTGTTAAACTTATTTCTAAGTTTTTTAAAAATAATATCGTTTCAGAACTCAACATTTTAGACAATAACAATGATTGTGATGACGATGATGATTCGGATGAAAAAGATGAATGTAGTAAAATTAAGTTCGACACTTTTTCAATAAAAACTCAAAAAACTATAGTTGTAAATACAATTCATAATTTTACTATGTATTCAGACAGAACTGTAGCTTCCGATTATTTTTTCAGTATCGATTTCCCTCCTGAAGTACTTTAGTTTTTCAAAACAATCCTTTTGAATTTGACCAATAAAACCTATTGGCAAATACTCTCACGCACATTTTAAAGTTATTTCCACAATCTTTATTATATTATATGAACAATGTAAAAAATAATTCTACCTTTTCTTTAGGAAAAGATTTATCAGCTTCAATTGTAGTTTTTTTAGTGGCATTACCACTTTGTTTAGGTGTAGCATTGGCTTCGGGTGCACCATTATTTTCAGGAATAATAGCAGGAATTGTTGGCGGAATTGTAACAGGATTATTAAGCGGTTCACAACTTTCGGTGAGCGGACCAGCAGCAGGCTTAACGGTAATTGTTGCTAGCGCAATTTCAACTTTACCTAATTACCAATATTTTTTAGTAGCTGTAGTATTAGCAGGTTTTATGCAAATAGTATTTGGATTGTTGAAGGCTGGAATAATTGGTAATTTTTTCCCAAACTCAGTTATAAAAGGTATGCTATCAGCTATTGGGATAATTTTAATATTAAAACAATTTCCACACGCATTGGGATATGATAATGATGTAGAAGGTGATGAAGAATTTATACAACCTGATGGACATAATACCTTTTCAGAGTTTTTCGATTTGTTTGATAACCTAACTTTAGGTTGTATCATCATTAGTCTTTGTACTGCACTTATTCTTTTTCTTTGGGATACCAAATTCATTAAAAATTCTTTTTTTAAAAACACACCAGGTGCATTAATTGCTGTGCTAGTGGGAACGCTTTTATCCTATACATTCACCGATTATGATACTATTCTAAAATTAGAACCTAAGCACTTAGTAAACCTTCCTGTTTCAAGTAATTTCAGTAATTTTAGTTCTCAGTTTATTTTTCCAGATTTTGCAAACGGTCTACAATCTTCTCAAGTTTGGATAATTGCCATTACCATCAGTATTGTTGCAAGTTTAGAGTCTTTACTGAGCATTGAAGCAACTGATAAGCTTGACCCATTGAAAAGAATTACTCCTCTTAACCGCGAATTATTTGCACAAGGTGCTGGAAATATTTTATCTGGTTCATTGGGTGGCATTCCAATAACAGCAGTTATAGTTCGGAGTAGTGCCAATATTATTGGTGGTGCACAATCAAAACTATCAACAATCTTGCATGGTTTATTATTATTAACCTCTGTAATCTTTATACCAATATTGCTAAATTTTATTCCATTATCAACACTTGCTGTTATACTAATTTTCACAGGATATAAACTTGCTAAACCAAGTATATTCAAGGAAATTTATGCAAAAGGAAGGGACTCATTTGTACCATTTATCGTAACCATAATAGCAATACTTTTTTCTGACTTATTAAAAGGAATTGCTTTTGGAATGTTTGTCGGAATAATTTATGTATTCCGCAGTAACATCAAACTTGCTATTATTGTTACCAATGATGAAAAGAAATATTTGGTCCGTTTCATCAAAGATGTAACTTTTTTCAATAAAGCATTTCTACGTAATTTTTTTAGAACGCTTCCCAGCGAATCATCAGTAGTTATTGATATGCGTAAACCTGTTTTTGTTGACGATGACATAATTGATGTGATTGAAGAATTCAAAACCACATCAATTTCTCAAAACGTAAAACTCGAAATATTAGAAGACCTACATCACAGTAATTTTAACAAAACTAAAATACAATAAAAATGGACGCAGTAGAAAAAATATTACTTGCAAATAAATCATGGGCTCAGGAAAAAAAAATGTTCGACCCTGAATTTTTTAATCGTCTGGCAAACGTTCAAACACCTGAATTTTTATGGATAGGTTGCAGCGATAGTCGTGTACCGGCAAACGAAATAACAGGTACTCAACCAGGCGAAATATTTGTACATCGTAATGTAGCAAACATGGTTGTACATACCGATTTAAACCTACTTACAGTGTTAAGCTATGCTGTTGAGGTGTTAAAGGTAAAGCATGTAATTGTTTGCGGACATTATGGTTGCGGTGGCGTGAATGCTGCTCTGACAAAAAAGAATTATGGACTTATAAACAAATGGTTGCGAAACATTAAAGATGTATATCGCATACACAAAGACGAAATTGAATCATTAAAAACTCCATTAGAAAAATCTAACCGATTGGTTGAACTAAATGTTGCAGAACAAATTTTAAATCTTGCAAAAACAAGCATAATACAAGAGGCCTGGAAAAACGAAAGCAGGCCAATTTTACATGGTTGGGTTTATGGATTAGACAATGGACTATTGAAAGAGATTTTAACCATGGATTCAACTAATAACTTTGATGATATTTATGCGTTTGATTTTTAGTAAAAAATGGAACTATAACTTTACGCTGTTAAGTAGCAAAAATTGATTAGTTTCGCGCCTCAAATAAAAAAATGGAAGCAGTGTCGAACAATAAAACATTAAGCACTAAATCGCAGCATGCAATTGATTTAGAAGATAAATATGGAGCACATAATTATCATCCATTACCTGTTGTTTTATCGCGTGCTGAGGGAATTTATGTGTGGGACGTGAACAATAAATGCTATTTCGATTTTTTATCTGCTTACTCCGCTGTAAATCAAGGTCACTGTCATCCACGAATTATAAATGCACTCATAAACCAAGCATCAAAACTTACGTTAACATCACGTGCTTTTCATAATAATTTGTTGGGCGAGTATGAAAAATATATCACCACTTATTTTGGTTACGATAAAGTGTTGCCCATGAATACGGGTGTAGAAGGTGGAGAAACTGCCATTAAATTAGCACGTCGTTGGGGTTATGTAAAAAAAGGGATTGAGAATAATAAAGCCAAAGTAATTTTTGTTGAAGGTAATTTTTGGGGTAGAACTTTGGCCGCTATATCCACATCTAATGACCCGAGCAGTTATGAAGGTTTTGGGCCATATATGCCCGGTTTTGAATCTATACCTTACAATGATTTAGACGCATTAGCAATTGCGTTGAAAGACCCTAATGTTTGTGGTTTTATGTTAGAACCTATTCAAGGCGAAGCCGGTGTAGTTGTGCCCGATGAAGGTTATTTGAAAAAAGCGTTTGATTTGTGTAAAGCAAATAACGTTTTATTTATTGCCGATGAAGTTCAAACGGGTTTAGCGCGAACAGGCAAATTGCTAGCTTGCGACCATGAAGATGTTCGACCCGATATTTTAGTTTTAGGCAAAGCATTATCTGGCGGAGTATTACCAGTAAGTGCCGTTTTATGCGACGATGAAATAATGATGAACATAAAGCCAGGCGAACATGGCAGTACTTATGGCGGAAATCCATTAGCATGCGTTGTTGCTATGGAAGCATTGCAAGTATTGAAAGATGAAAAACTTGCTGAAAACGCAGCTTATCTAGGCAAGATTCTAAGGGAAGAATTATCAGCAATAAACTCAGATATTATTACAACAGTGCGTGGAAAAGGTTTGTTAAATGCTATTGTAATAAAGAATCAAGTAGGCAAAACAGCTTGGGATGTTTGTATTAAATTAATGGAAAACGGATTGCTTGCAAAACCAACACATGGAGATATTATTAGATTTGCGCCTCCACTTACAATTACTGAACCTGAATTAATGCAATGCGTTGATATTATCAAGAAAACACTTAAAAGTTTCGAGTCATAAAATTGAACAAGACACATACATTAAAAAGCAAGAAAGGTTTTTACCTCATTCTTGCTTTTCTTTTTTTATCAGTATTAATATTTTTGTTTGAAAATATTATCAATAGATGGGATGTAAATATTACCTATTTTTTTAATGCACATAGAATAGCTGAATTAGACAAAACGGTTAATTTCATTAGTAACTTAGCAACTCCAATGATCATAGCATCAATTGCTTTAGTATTATTCTATTATAGAACTAATAAGGAGCAATTATATATTGATATTGCAAAAAAAATGTTGTTTTCTTTTGCCCTTTGTGCCTCGCTAACATTTATTTCTAAAAATATCATTCATCGAGAAAGGCCATTTAAGGTAAGCAGCGAAATTCAGAAATTAGGAAGTGGAGGTAGTTACTCATTTCCCTCAGGACATACTGCCGATGCTTTTGTACTTTATTTTACGCTACCTCTTGCATTTTCAAACAACAAAAAAGTACCGTTCCTTTGCGGACTATGGGCTATATTTATTGCCTTCTCAAGGTTGTATTTAGGAGTTCATTACATCACTGATATTATTGCATCAATTTTACTTGCCAAGCTCTCAGTTGAAATTGCAGCGCATTTTATACAAAAAAAAATGTCATCCAAAACTGAATGACACTTTACTTATAACTTGTTGATTTTACCCAATCATCATGTTCATACTAGCTTCTCCTTCTATTGGCTTAATACTCATAACCGGAATCTTTGAGTGATTTACAATTTGCTGTGCATATGGACCTAAGAAAATTCCTGTTAAATTATCTTCTTGCTCTGTCATAATCACAATCAAATCACTACCCATTTTTTCGCCATACTTAAGGGTTGTGGTGGCAATATTTTCGCCATAAACCAAGTCGGAAGTAAACTTAATATCGTGTTTTGTTAAGTACTCTTCTATCTGGTCAAACATTTTATTGAACTTAGCAGTAAGTTCATCTTCCTCAACAGTTAAAATACCCAATAGCTGAATTTTAGATCCAAAATGTTTTGCTAATTCTACAGCATACTTAAGTTTTTGACGTGATGGTGCGGAATTATCAATTGGGCAAAGGATATTGCTAAAGCCCATTTTTTGCGAATGCTGTTGAACACTTAATACGGGACAATGGGATTCTGTAATTACTCTAAATGCGTTACTGCCCATAAAAAATTCCTCGAAGCCAGAAACCCCGTGAGTACCTAAAATGATAATGTCAGCTCCATACTCTTTAGCCGCTTCAACAACTTGCTTTGAAATTTTACCGTGCTTGATAGATATGTCTACTTTACAACCATTTTTGATATGTATATCATTAGCTATTTGATGCAGTTTTTTTTCAGTTTCAGAATCAATTGTGTTTGGCTTATTACCAAATACACCAGCGTTAGGAACTACATGTGTGAGCATCATATCGGCTTTAAAAAGCTTGGCCATAAAAGTGCCATGTTCCAGAGCCAACAATGAATTTTCCGATAAATCTACCGGAATTAATATTTTTTTTATGTCAAAATTCTTCATGAAAATTTGTTTAAAAAAGTTTATATAAAAGTAATTATTGGAACTTCACTCTTTGCAATTATTTCGAATAAGTTTTCATTAATTATTGAGGATTTTTTTTCGCTTGGACTGTTTTTGTACAATACAACCAAATCCGCATTTACTCTACTAATGTGTTCAAGAACAATTTCCGAATTAAACTCAATTCCAGATTGAGAATTAATAATCTCGGCGGTGTGCTTTATATTGTTTTCTAAAAATAAATGATTCAAAAAGCTAAGTTGTTGAGTTGCTTTATTTAAAGAATAGTCATCGGAATTATGTAAAACAGAAACAATATGTAGAGTTACGTTTTTTAATGTTTTTATAAATTTCAATGTTTTCATCACTAAAGGCATAAAATCTTCATTTAGTGCTAGCGGAACAACAACGCTTTTAATAGTATCGGCAGGTAAGATGTTTTTGTATGTAAGAACAGGGAAACTAGAATCGAAAATTATATGATCTTCGGGCAAAATTGAAGGTTTAATAAATCGCTTAATTTTTTTTTGAAAAGGAATAAGCAATAATCGTGAAGTCTTCTTCTCTAAATCATCAATTATTTGTTTCTCCAAATCACTATGATTGATGCAAATACTTTCACCCGAAATATCAAGTTTCAAATCTTTTGAGTTGGTACTGTACAATAACTTAAAATCGTCGCGATTTTTTCGAAATATACTTCCAACAAAAGTTATGGCATTTTCTACATGAATTAACTTTTCGTTTGTTAATGAAGGCATTAATATTTCAAAAGTGGCTGCTTTCATTTTTTTGTATAGTTTTGAAAATAAACTCTCGATAAAAATAATAAAATTAAATGAACAACCTAAAGGCATCCGAATTAATTTTAAATGACGATGGAAGCATTTTTCATCTTCACCTATTGCCACATCAAATTGGCGAAATTATAATATTAGTTGGGGACCAAAGTAGGGTTGAAATGGTTTCAAAATACTTTGACACTGTTGAACATCGTGTTCAAAATCGTGAATTTGTTACCCATACAGGAACTTTAAATGGCAAAAAAATATCAGCACTTTCTACAGGAATTGGTACTGATAACATAGATATTGTGTTGAACGAATTAGACGCTTTAGTAAATATTGATCTTGAAAAACGTGCTATTAAAACTACACATAAAGCATTGCAACTTGTGCGCCTTGGAACCTCGGGAGCACTGCAAGCTGATATAGATGTAGATAGTTTTGTACTTTCAGAATATGGTTTAGGAATGGATGGATTGCTAAATTTCTATGTTCAAAACGATAAGTTCAATCAAGAATTAAAAAATGAATTTATAAAACAAATTGAATGGCCCGTGCATTTCAATCATCCATATATTGTTAGAGCATCAGCTGATTTACTGAAGAAACTTTCGCCTAATACCAAGCAAGGTATTACTGCAACTGCCTGTGGTTTTTATGGGCCGCAAGGGCGTGTACTTCGTCTGCCAACTCAAATTGATAATTTGAATGAGCGCTTAACTGCTTTTAGTTATAATGGATTGAGAATTACAAATTTTGAAATGGAAACTTCCGCTTTATATGGTTTAAGTGCCTTGTTAGGACATCATGCTGCAACAGTTTGTGCCATTATTGCAAACCGAATTAAAAAGGAATTCAGTACCAATTATAAAGTAGCTGTAGAGAAAATGGTTACACAAGTACTGGAGCAATTAACTAAATAAATATTGGCAAAAAGAGAACATAATTATACTGCAAAAATTATTTGGACTGGCAACAAAGGCGAAGGAACAATAAATGCAGCAGCTTACGAACGTAGTCATGAAATTTTTATTGATAATAAAGTAAAAATATCTGGCTCATCTGATGCTCCTTTTAGAGGTGATATTACCAAACACAATCCAGAAGATTTATTTCTTTCATCATTATCAGTATGCCACATGCTTTGGTATTTGCATTTGTGTGCTGATGCTGGAATTATTGTAACCCATTATATTGATAATCCAAAAGGCAAAATGCAGGAATTAGAAACTGGTGGTGGTTATTTTTCGGAGGTTATTCTTTATCCCAATGTTACAATTTCTGACTCCTCAAAAATTGAGTTGGCGAATAGTTTGCATGATAAAGCGCATCAAAAATGTTTCATTGCAAATTCTTGTAATTTCCCTGTTTTACATCAAGCAAATTGCATTGTAAACTAAACTTCTAGCATTAAGTATTCTTTGCCATTAAAATGAAATGGGAAATACTTTTTCACCTTACCTTTAAGGTATTGGGGCAGTTTGTTTTTAGGCAAATCGGTTAAAACGATATTTATGTTATTTGCTTTGGCAAATGTTGAAAAAAGCTCTGATTCACTTTTACAATGGTGATTCATTTTGAAATTATAGAGAGCGCTTTTTTTCCAATTTTCTCGAACAGTTTCGCTAACACTATCCAATCTATTATGTATACATATTGGAGTTACCCACAGTGACTGCTTCCTAATGTTTTCTGTAATTGATATAAATTCTGAAGCAGACGCCCTCTGAAAAATGTACTCCAAATTAGGTTCTTGTTTTTGAAATGACTTATAAAAACCAATAACATTATTTTGTTCAGAAAGTAATTTTTGAATTTCTACTACTACTCTCCTATCATAGGAATAAAAATATTTTCTATTGTTAGTTGTATATAAATAATAGTTATGGCTGCATTGCAAAACGATAAAAACTATTATGGAAATACTGAATAGAAATCTTATGTCGTAGATGTTGAAACCAGAAAACAGACGCGTTATAACTCTAGCAAATACAATAGAAATAGCCAGGTATGAAATACTTTTTGAGGTTAAAATAATTTGCCAATTTTCAAATCCTGCTAAATAATTTGTGCTTGCCAATACTTTTGCAAATATAAAAAGTAAAGCACAATTGATTATAATTAATATTTCAGCCTTGCTTAATTTAAAATAATTGGGATTAAATAAACTTACTAGTAATACTAGCCCAAAAAGGTATATTGTTTTTGGAAAATTAAGCTCGAAAGTTTCACCTATAAAAACATTTTTAATACTGGTAATAGTGAAAATAAATAATGTTTGATTGATGAATAAGTTAACTGTTAATAAAATTACAGCAATGACAACATAAATAAACTTGATGCTTTTAATAATCTTAAAAATTTCATTACTCCATTTGTGCATTACAAAATAGCTTATTGAAAAAGGTATAACCAATAAAAATAATGGATTTAGAATGGGGATAATACACAATATTGCAAATGCACTTCTGATTTTTTTTGCGCTTAAGAGCTTAACAAAAACTATCAAACAAGCAAAAGGAATTAATAATTTGTGATTATGTACATTGAATATTTCATTGAAAAGTAATACAACAAAACATACTGTCAGAAAAATACTTATACTTTTTTTATTTGCATTAAATGCTGAAATGAAACTTAATATAAAAATGGATGCAGCAATTGTAAAATATAAGTAAGCATAAACATCTGAACCCTTTACAAATGATATTATTTTTTCAAATCCGCCACATATCCATATATCCGAATAATGGTAAAAGTTGTATTTAAAACATAAGTTTGAAAAAGGAATTGAATAATAACTACTTTCTTTATGTTCAATCATCATTTTCTTGGCAATTCCAGCATAATAAGGATAATCGCACCAAACAGTAATTGTGTTTGAATTAAAAAAATCAAACTTCCAAAACTGCACAAACAGTATTAATAGTGGTATTGAGAAACTATATAAAAACAATATAAAATCACATCTTAGATAGTTTTTGAAATGAGTAAAACTTAATGCTGTTTTTTTGTAATTTTTAATTGCTAGGGCCATAAGAGGAATAATAATTAATGAATTAATTGTAACTCCTGCAGTGTAGTAAATTGATACAATTAGCATAAACATTATTATTCCGGAAAGAAATTTTGCTAGCAGAATATTTATTTTGGGCTGGTGAATTAATACATTACTAAAGGGAAAAGTAAAGATTGTTCCGAGAAAATAAATGAAAGAATAAAGTAAATAAACAGCAAGTAAAATAGGAATACAGTATTGCCAATTCGTCAAAAAACTACTTAACTGTTCAACATGTCCCATCTATAATTCTGATAATATTAATATTCATAACAACCAACAGATGGCGGTGATTTGCGCTGCACTGCGTCCAAATCAGTTTTTTCATTCGGGACTTCAATAATATTTAAGTCAGAGCCAATTCCAATTGCTGCTGAGTTTTCGATTAAGTGATAATCATTTTTGGTGTAATCTTTAAAAACGCAATTGCTTGATGATGTTGCGTCTTTATCAAACTGAATTGAAGTAACAAAATTTGTATTACTAAAATCTAGTGTGTTGTCACTTTTAATTAGGCAATGGTTAAACTCATAATTGAAGGTTTCAGAACATGACTTACATTTATCAATTGTTACTTCCGATTTTTGATTTCCCATCACAATGCAATTTCCGAAATATGCTTTTTCAAGCGGAAAGTATTGCGGCAATCCACTATAATTATTTAAAATAATTGCACTCTCCTTACGAGCAGGATATTCCCAAAAACTAGCAAAGGTTGAATTTCTAAATGAATATTTACCGCCATAAGTCAATGCTAAACATGGCCCACCAGTATTATAAATTAAATTATTGTAACCTTCTATGTCAAAAAACTTTGCAAAAATTCCAGCCACATTCATATTGGCAATTACGGTATTTGTAATTTTTAATTTACTGTCATTTAGTCCTGCATCAAATAATAAATCAGTCTGAATTCCAATAAAACCATTTAGAATTTTCGCGTAATTTATTTTGGTATTGGTATGCTCGTTAAGTAAAATTCTATCCCATTGGTTGGGCTGGTCGCGGTACATATAATCCAACCTATCACCTTGAAATATTACGGGATTATCTTTTGTTCCTTCTACATTTAAACATCCATATCTATACACCCACAAACCAGATTTATTATGAAAGTGAAGTTTTGTGCCAGCAGGAATTGTTAAACAGCCAGCACTATCAACAACTGCATAACCATAAATTACATAAGGCTTATCAGTTAGCAAAGTAATATTTTCGTTTTCGCCTGCAATAATTGAGTACTTGATGTTTTGGTTTAATTTAGTAGTTGCCTTTATGTAATGTGCATTTTGTCCCCATGCAACTAAATCAACATCTTGTTTTTTGCCATTAAAATCAAACACTATAGAATCAGTTACAATAAGTGGTGTTGTACCATTATTAGGGTCGATAGTGGCTGCCACAAAAATGTAAAAACTATCATTGGGAGCTATTTCAATATCAGTTGCTGTTATTGATTTTGCACCATCAATATTTAATCTAAAATTTGATGATTTACCTCCTGCTAAACTGATGGATGAAATATTTAGGGTCTGCTTAAAAGTATTATAAATTTTAAGTGTGTGTGTAATCGTTCCAACACTTGTAAACACAGTATCAAAGATTATAGTATCCTCGCTAAATTTGAGGAGTGCAGATTTATCGGATAAAATTTTATTGTCTTTTTTGCAGGCAAATGTTGCCAATAGAAACATAAATACGATACCTTTGAATATTAAATTACTTTTCATAAATATATAATCGCAAAAAAGAAAATTTTATTGTGTATGAATATTGTTTTAGAACAAATAAAATCAAAAATAGTTACTGAATCTGATTTATTAAAGAAAGTAAATCATTTTAGAATTAAGTCTGAAACAATTGTGTTTACAAACGGCTGTTTCGATTTGCTGCATTTGGGGCATGTTACATACTTAGCAAAGGCAGCAAGTTTGGGTTCAAAATTAATTGTTGCTATCAATTCAGATTTTTCGGTTCGTGGTTTAAACAAAGGTGCATTACGTCCATTACAAGATGAACACAGCAGAGCAATGATAATGGCATCGTTGCAGGTAGTTAGCTTGGTAGTTATTTTTAATGATGAAACACCTTTAGAGTTAATAAAATTGATACAACCCAATGTTTTAGCAAAAGGCGGTGATTGGGAAGTCGAAAAAATTGTTGGTTACAATGAAGTTAAGGCTTCGGGTGGTACAGTGGTTTCAATACCTCTAGAGCTTGGACATTCAACAACCAATATTGAAAAGAAAATTGCAGATGGAGTTACTAAAGGAACACTTAAGTAATGTATAAAATACATAAACTAAATACTTCATGAAAAAATTTTTAATTTACAAATGGCTGTAAATCTTAAACCTTGGGAAACAGACTATGCAGAGCAATTGGCAGACATTGCCAACAACTACAACATTGCCAAATTTATGCGCAATAGGTTCCCTTATCCATACAGTTACGATGATGCAAAAAATTTTATTTTGTGGATACAAGAAAATTATAACAATTTAGTTTTCGCCATTGAATGTGATGGGATTATTGTGGGTTCGATAGGATTGTTTCCGGGCGATGATATTTATTGCGCTACAGCCGAACTTGGTTATTGGATTGGTGAAGAATATTGGGGCCGAGGTATTGCAACCGCTGCTTTGTTGCAAATGGTTGATTACGGATTTGCCAATTTTTCATTTAACAAAATAAAGGCGCATGTGTTTCATCCAAAAACAGCATCCATGAGAGTTTTAGAGAAATGCGGTTTTTGTAAAGAATCGGTTTTAAAGGCATCGGTTTACAAATACGATGAGTATTTTGAAGAACATTTATATGATGTTTTCAGAGAAAAAAATATGACTTATTAAAGCTGTTTGCAATGATGTTTCAAAAAAAGGAAATATTATGCTGAACGGATGTTCATTTTTTTGATTTTGTATATCAATCTTCAAAAAATAATTTTGACTATGAATAGACTTTGATTATACAAGCAAAAAAAACAACTAATTAATATCGCAAATCACAGCCAAAAAATTACGTACTTTCAATTCTGTTGTGAAGGTTTTTTTAATTAAATAGCTAAATTAATTTTAGTTTGATCATAAAATTTTCCTTGTAAGAACGGCCTATAGGAACTAATTTTTTGCCAATTTTTACAGTATTAACATTCATTTCACTTATTTTATCAATACGAATAATATATGAACGGTGCACACGTACAAATTCTATAGATGGCAATTTTTGTTCAATTGATTTCATTGTCGAAAGCACTGTAAAACGACCGTTTGAAGTGTATATGTTCACATAATCGGCTAAAGCTTCAATCCAATTAATTTCTTTCACGTCAATTTTTATGAGCTTGTAATCTTTCTTAATAAGAATATCTGTTTCACATTCGCTGCTTACCTGAATAGTTTCATTAATTTCACGTGCTTTATCCACACCTTGTAAAAACCTAGAATACTCAACAGGTTTTATGATAAAGTCTGTAACATTATAATCAAAAGCTTCGGCTCTGTATCCATTATTTATGGTAACAAAAATAATTTGTGGTAAATCTTGGAAATTCCTAATAAAATCAATGCCACTCATTTCTGGCATTTCAATATCCAAAAATATCAAATCAATTTTTTGAGAACGTATTGATTCTAAAGCTTGAGTAGCATTTTCACATTCTGCAATTAGTATTAAATTCTCTGTACGCTCTACACAATGGCGCAATGCCAATCTCGAAAGTTCATCATCATCTACTATAATGCAGTTCATAATTCTTTTATTAAATATAGATTACCTGATTTCCAACAAAAAAAATTCCATTACAAAATAAATATTGCTGCCAAAATCATAATCACGATTATAATAAGGTATTGCCATATATCAACAAAATATGGATGGTATTTTCTAAAGATATCTTTGAGTTTCATTTATACTAAATCCCAAAGGTTGTATAGTTCATTCAAGTATTTGTTTTCCTCGTTAGTAACTTTTTTATCAGCTAAAATAATTTTCATTACAAAATCTAAAAAATCCATCCTCTCCTTTAGGCTTGTTTGACCATAAAAATCAATTGCTGCTTTACAAAAATGATTATAGTAAAGTTCTTGTGGTAAATTATTAAGCATTAAAGTTTCTTCATCCAAATTACTAAGAAATGAATAATTCAGTTTTACGTATTTGCGTATAACCTTTTCTTCTTCTTTGCTTAGGCTTCCATCAACACTTGCCATTATTAATAGCAAATGATAACCTGCCAAAGTTTTACTAAATGTTACCATATCAATTATTTTTTCGGTTTCCATAGATTGTATTCTTGCACTATTTTTACTAAATCCTTTTTGCCATATTCACCATTACTAATTTTATTTGCAAGTGCAGGATAATCCTTAAAATAGTCTGATATGTCGCTTTTAAAATTATAGCTTTCGAATATAAACCATGCTTTATCATTAGCTTTAAGAACAGGTATTTTATTGTAAACTCCGAGTACGCTGCTCAAATCGCTTGAAATTGAATTTAATTTATAGCACGTAAAAAGTTTACAAGGTCCTTTTACATCAACCCTCAGAAAAACGAATTTGCGGTCTTGAAATTTCGAACGTCCATTATCTAAACTAAAAATATTTGAAATGGCATAAAATGAATAATCAATTTTTTCATATGTAAAACCGTATTCCACAATATCAGCTGGGTAATGCCTAACATCAATAGCAGTAAATGAATCAAGTGCCCTAAAACTCCATTGCAATAAATGAAACTGAATTACTCCTTCATCACTAATAGGAACAAATATTTTTGTGACAACTTTTTCTTTGGAAGCTTTGCGAATAAAATAACCATCAACCTGTATAGCTTTTGCGAAGCTCAATACTGAAAGAAGAATAAAAAGATATGTCAGAAATATTTTTTTCAATTTCGTTGAAAGTGTATCTATATTGGTTTAAATTTTAGGTTTGAATTATCCCCACATTATATTTTTTCTTTGATGGTTTATGGTTAGCAGCCTCAATTCCCATGCTAATCCATTTACGTGTATCAAGTGGATTAATAATTCCATCTACCCAAATACGTGATGCAGCGTAATAAGGGCTAGTTTGAGAATTATAACGATTAGTAATTTTATCCAGCAATTCTTTTTCGTCTTCGGGCGTAATTGTTTTACCTTGAGATTTTAGTGATGCGACTTGAATTTGCAGTAAAACTTTTGCTGCTTGAGCACCACCCATAACAGCAATTTGTGCCGTTGGCCATGCTACTATGAGACGTGGGTCATAAGCTTTGCCGCACATTGCATAATTACCAGCTCCATAACTATTGCCAACAATAATTGTAAACTTCGGCACAATTGAGTTACTCATTGCGTTTACCATTTTAGCTCCATCTTTAATAATTCCGCCTTGTTCGCTGCGGCTGCCTACCATAAATCCTGTAACATCTTGCAAGAACACCAATGGTATTTTACGTTGGTTGCAATTCATAATAAATCGCGCGGCCTTATCAGCACTATCGCTATAAATAACACCACCAAATTGCATTTCGCCCTTTTTGCTTTTTACAACTTTTCGTTGATTTGCAACAATGCCAACAGCCCAACCATCAATACGTGCAGTGCCACAAATTATGCTTTGTCCATAGGCATCTTTATATTCATCAAATTCTGAATTATCCACTAATCGGGTAATAATGTCGCGCATGTCGTATTGTGCATCGCGCTTAGCTGGTAAAATTCCCAAAATTTCCTTTTCATCAAGTTTTGGTTTGATAGTTTCGGCACGGTCATAACCAGCTTTATCAAATGCTCCCATCTTATCAAAAATATTTTTGATACGATTTAATGCATCTTTATCATCCTTACATTTGTTATCGGTAACTCCTGATATTTCACATTGGGTTGTTGCACCGCCTAAAGTTTCATTGTCGATTGTTTCGCCAATTGCAGCTTTTACAAGATAAGAGCCTGCAAGAAAAATACTTCCAGTTTTATCAACAATCATTGCTTCATCACTCATAATAGGCAAGTAAGCACCTCCAGCAACACAACTACCCATAATAGCTGCAATTTGTATGATGCCCATGCTACTCATTACAGCGTTATTTCTAAAAATTCTTCCGAAGTGTTCTTTATCAGGAAAAATTTCGTCTTGCATGGGCAAATAAACACCTGCACTATCAACCAAATAAACTATTGGTAATTTATTTTCTATGGAAATTTCTTGGGCACGTAAATTCTTTTTACCTGTAATTGGAAACCAAGCACCAGCTTTGACAGTAGCATCATTTGCAACAACAATGCATTGCTTTTTTTTGATGTAACCCATTACAACTACAACTCCTCCACTAGGGCAGCCTCCATGTTCGGGATACATTTCATCACCAGCAAAAGCAGCAATTTCAATTTGTGGCTTATCACTATCCAACAAATATTCGATGCGCTCACGCGCAGTCATCTTACCCTCAGCGTGAAGTTTCTCAATTCGTTTTTCGCCACCTCCTAAATAAACTTTTTCGAGTTTACTTTGAAGCGTCGAAATCATAAGCCTAATACTATCTTCGTTTTTATTAAATTCTAAATCCATGAAATTATGCTAAGCAAAATATAACCTTTCAAACTTATACTTTTAGAATTGATATAAAAAAAAGCTTTTTGATTTTTTATGAGATTTGTATTGTTGATATATCTAACAATGTAAAAATGTAGGAGCTATTTCGAATTTTCATTAGATATAGCGTAATTTGCATTGCGTTTAGTATTCTTAAACACGCATAATATCTGATTACCATCAATAATTAATTCGTAGTATTTCTTGTAATTATTATGTGGAATGTAGTAATTTCTGCCTACTAAATAGTTGCTAAAATAAAAATCAGCTTTTTCAAAATTTTCTACCATAACAATTCTATTTCTTTCAGATTTGGTTAAGATATATTGCGCAAAATGACTACCATAGAAATAAATTTTTATTGTTTTATCAGGATTATTTCTCAAAACGTATCTCAAGCCATTTGCATAAGATGTTGCCCAATAATCATATTCAAAAGGACCATTTTTAGGAACTAAAAAATTGAAATATACATTTTGAAAAGGGTGCATTTTCACTATTCTTATTGCTATTGAACCAAACATAAAAATAGCAATGACATAACAAGCAATTAATCCTTTGCTGTTGAATTTTTTAGTTAGCATATTTTTAATTTGAATTGCGCTATAGGTTGTAATTATTACAAAACCAAAGTAAATAAAATACACATGGCGCCAACCGCTATAAACAACTGCATTTGATTCAATAATATAAAACAATGGAAATGCAAAAAGTGAAAAGTAAAACAATAGAGAAAGATGGTCTCTTTCAAATATTCGTTTTGGATTTTGAAACCATTTATATGCAGAAATTGCTATACCAATCAAGAAAATAATTGTGTAAGGAATTGGTGTTGAAATTAAAAATAATACAATCAAATAATGTGAAGGTAATTGAGCAGCTAAAGTAAGTTTGCCCATATAATATACTTGATGATTCCAAGGATATTTACTCATATTTAAAAATGTCATGAGAAGGTTATCGAATGTATTTTCCCATATTAAAGGCCACATTAGATACAGAAAACTAAAAGTAGAAATACAAAAAAGTAATATCCATAAAAATGTTCTTTTAATTTTTTCTCGGTGAATAATTAATGATTCTAACAACATAAAACAGGTTGTAATCGCTGGCAAAATAAACCCCATCAACCTCATGGTAGAGGCCAATGCAATTGCAAATGATGCAATAAGTATTGTTGATAAATTTTGTTTGGTGATGAGTTTATTGCAAAAATAAGCGGCAATAATAAATGCCGATAGGAAAGTAATATCTTTACTATTGTAGAAAGATTCGGCGAAAAACTTTGGCATCAACACAAAAAGCAGAACAGAGAACAATGCCCAATTTTTATTTTTTAAAACATTATTAGAAACTAAAAAAACAAAGATTGCACTGATGAAATAAAACAGAAAATTCAGCAGATGCCGCATGTAATAAATTTGTTGTTTATCGCGGATTTGAAAAACAATTTCTGGAATAAGT
>Ga0214921_10002305_pt1 | contig 31258 bp, 23 predicted proteins | sample LL1505_MetaG_FD_177992 | JGI IMG/M metagenome (GOLD analysis project Ga0214921, IMG submission 177992) | Freshwater microbial communities from Lake Lanier, Atlanta, Georgia, United States - LL-1505 | ecosystem: Environmental > Aquatic > Freshwater > Lake | place: USA: Georgia | collected... | reverse complement strand
CAGCACCACGGCATTTTTTTTGAAGCCTGACGAATTTAATACAGCGCGAGAGCGGCTGAAACCCCTTTTGGCAGCCGTTGGGAAAACCCCTAAAGCGCTCTACTGGTGCGACCAGCGTGGACTACATGGCCCCTAAACCCGCTCCACCACCACCGCAATTCCCTGTCCCACGCCAATGCACATGGTGCACAGTGCGTAGCGACCGCCGGTGCGATGCAGCTGGTTGATGGCCGTGGTGACGAGGCGAGCACCGCTGGCACCCAGCGGATGACCCAGAGCAATCGCACCGCCATTGGGGTTGACGCGGGCGTCGTCGTCGGCCAGTCCGAGCGCGCGCAGCACCGCCAGGCCTTGGGCGGCGAAGGCCTCGTTGAGTTCAATCACATCCATCTGCGCCAGTGTCAGACCGGTTTGCGCCAGCACTTTGCGCGTCGCCGGGGCCGGGCCAAAGCCCATAATGCGCGGCGCCAGGCCGGCCGTGGCCATGCCCACCACGCGGGCGCGTGGCACCAGGGCGTATTGGGTGATGGCGGCTTGGCTGGCCAGCAGCAGCGCGCAGGCGCCGTCGTTGACGCCTGAGGCGTTGCCAGCGGTCACGCTGCCACCAGGTGTGACGATGCCTTTGAGTTTGACCAGCGCCTCCAGCGTGGTGCTGCGCGGGTGTTCGTCCTGTGTCACCAGCAGCGCATCGCCCTTGCGCTGTGGAATCGACACGGGCGTAATCTCGGCATCAAAGCTGCCGTCCTGCTGAGCGCGCAGGGCGTTGGTTTGCGAGCGCAGGGCCATCCGGTCCTGGGCTTCGCGTTCAATGCCAAATTGCTGTGCTACGTTCTCGGCGGTCTCCGGCATCGAATCCACGCCGTATTGCGCTTTCATTAGCGGGTTGACAAAGCGCCAGCCGATGGTGGTGTCGTACACCGCGTTGCTGCGGCTGAAAGCGGCATCGGCTTTGGGCATCACGAAAGGGGCGCGGCTCATGCTTTCGACGCCGCCGGCAATCATCAGTTGGGCCTCGCCGCTTTTAATGGCGCGCGCCGCGCTTCCCACCGCGTCCAGGCTGGAGCCGCACAGGCGGTTGATGGTGGCGCCTGGCACCTCTTGTGGCAGACCGGCCAACAGCGCGGCCATGCGGGCCACGTTGCGGTTGTCTTCGCCGGCCTGGTTGGCACAGCCCAGCAACACATCGTCCAGGGCCGTCCAATCCGCCTGCGGGTTGCGCGCCATGAGCGCCCGGATGGGAATCGCGGCCAGGTCGTCGGCCCGAACCGAGGACAACGCGCCTCCGTAGCGGCCAAAAGGGGTGCGGATCGCGTCGCAGATATAGGCGTGGTTTGTGGCGGCGTGGTTCATGGCAAAACGGCTTTCTTCCAATATTTTCTTAGATTCGCTTCAGGCAGAGGCGCAATGCGGGCACGCCCCAGGCCATCTTAGGCGCCACCTAATGCGGCGCAGGCCTGCTGGCGCAACCAGGGGCTGACCCGGTAGCGTTCACCCCGGTACTGCGCGTCCAACGCTTCCAGCACGTTGATGACGCCCTGTGCGCTCCAAGCCGCCAGCCAGTCGAACGGGCCGGCAGGGTAGTTGACGCCCAGCTTCATGGCCTGGTTGGCCCCATCCTCGTTGCACACGCCCTGCTGTACCGCGTCTGCCGCCTCATTGATGAGCATGGCCACCGTGCGGGCCACGATCAGCCCACTTTGGTCTGCTACTTGTTGCGGCTGGTAAGCCAAGGCACTGAGCCAGGCTTGCGCCTCCAAGGCGCATTCGGCACTGGCGCGAACCGACGGCGACCAGGCCAGCACGCGCGAACCCTCAGGTGCGAAGGCCAGGTCAAAGACGGTGACGTTGTCTCCCAGACTGGAGGCCGTGCGACCATCGGTCTGGCGCAGTTGCAGCGTGGGCGTACAAAGACCCGTCCAGTCACTGTTGCGCACCTGGCTAAAGGCCACTCCTGCGGCCAACAATCGTTGGGCCCACGCGTCCATGCGTGCGCCGCTGCCATGCAGTTCCACGCCACTGCGCGCGGGTACTTCACAGGTTTGCATGGTGGCCAGCTGGGGCTTGGCGGCGCCTTCGGCGTAGTCGTAGATGCCGCGCCCTGACTTGCGTCCCAGCAGGCCGCCATCCACCAGCTCACGCTGCAACAGCGAAGGGACATAGCGCTTGTCAAAAAAATTGGCTTGGTAGACCGACTGCGTCACCGCAAAGTTGGTGTCGTGGCCAATCAGGTCCATCAGTTCGCAGGGGCCCATCCGAAAGCCGATCGCCTTGAGACAGGCGTCCAATACCACGGGGCTGGTGCATTGCTCTTGCAGCAGGGCCAGGGCTTCGGCGTAATAGGGTCGCGCGATGCGGTTGACAATAAAGCCCGGCGAGGAGCGCGCATGCACGGCCACCTTGCCCCAGCTTTCGGCCAAGGCAAAAATGTCAGCGGCAACCTGCGGCGCGGTGTGCAGGCCGGACACCACTTCGACCAGCTTCATCAGCGGAACCGGGTTAAAAAAGTGCATGCCAACCAACCGTTCAGGGTGCCGCAGACCCTGGGCCATGGCAGTGATTGAGATCGACGATGTGTTGCTGGCAAATATGCAATCCGCGCCGACCATGTCTTCGAGCTGTTGCCACAAGGTGCGTTTGGCCTCTACCAGTTCCACGATCGCTTCCACCACCAAGCGGCAGCCGGCGGCGTCCTGCAGTCGGGCGACCGGGACAATGCGTGCCAATAGTGCTTCGACCTCGGTTGCGGCCATCTTGCCCTTTCCGACCAGGGCGCCGAGACTTGTGTGCAGCTTCTCAACCGCGCCTTGGGCCGCGCCTTCACGCATGTCGTACAGCCAAACCGCGTGACCGGCCTGTGCTGCGACTTGGGCAATGCCGGCGCCCATGATGCCGGCACCCACCACCAGCACGCTGGCATTTTGCAGGCCGCTCATGGCGCAGTCACCCACGGGGCTGGACGTTTTTCAAAAAATGCCGCAAAGCCCTCGCGGGCCTCGGGGGTGGCACGCACCCGGCTGATGGTTTGCGCGGTGAGCTCGCGCGTGGCGGGGTCCATGGCGCCTGGGGTTAATTGTGAAAAAAGCTGCTTGATCTCCCGTTGCGCACCGGGGGCGGCGGCCAACAGTTCGGTCACGCGGGCGCTCACGGCGGCGTCGAGTTGGTCGGGCGTGGTCAGCTCATGCACCATGCCCATGGCCAGTGCTTGCGCCGCGCCAATGCGCGTGGCCGTAAGTGCCAAAAATTGCGCCCATCGTTTACCAACCGCCGCGACCAAATACGGTGAAATCACCGCCGGCAAGATGCCAAAGCGCGCCTCACTGACGGAGAAGGCGGCGTTGTCGGCGGCAATGGCGATGTCGCAGGCGCAGCACAGACCCACACCACCACCTAGAGCGGCGCCCTGGATCCGCGCCACCGTGGGTTTGGGGCAACTTTGGACGCGGGCCAGCATGGCGGCAAAGCGCCGGGCATCGGCTAGGTTCCATTCCTGGCTGGCCGTGCTGGAGCGCTGCATCCACTTCAAGTCGGCGCCCGCGCTGAAGTGCTTGCCTTCACCGGCCAACACGATGACGCGCACGCTTTCGTCCTGAGTCGCTTGTGCAAACGCTGCGTCGAGTTCGCCAATCATGGCTTCGTCAAAGGCGTTGAACACGCTGGGGCGCGCCATGGTGATCTGGGCCACGCCGGGGCGCGGGCGGCTGATGTGTAACGTGCTGGGCCGGTCGGCGGTTGCGTTCATCAATAGGTTTCCAAGTGCAGGCGGCCGTATTGGTGGAGGTCAGCGGCGACGTGAGCCCAATCCAAGCCAGCGTTGTGAGCTACGTCGCGCAAGGCCAGGACCACGCCTTCTTCCATGCTCTTGAGGCCGCAAACGTAGAAAAAGCAGTCCGGATCCGCCAACAGGGGGGCCACGTCGGCGGCGCGCTCGCGGATCAGGTCTTGCACATAGCGCTTGGGCTGGCCGCTGGCGCGAGAGAAGGCAAAGTTGCTGTCGATAAAGTCTTTGGGCAGGTTTTGCAGCGGACCGAAGTAAGGCAATTCTTCTTGCGTGCGTGCGCCAAAAAAGAGCATCAACCGTCCGCCATCAAACTTGCCTGAGGCGCGCAACCTGCGGCGCCACTCCGTCATGGCGCGCATGGGAGCGCTGCCGGTGCCGGTGCAAATCATCACAATTTTGGAGCGCGGGTGGTTCGGCATCAGGAACGAGTTGCCGAACGGTCCGATCACGTCGACCGCATCGCCCACCGCCAGATCGCACAGGTAGTTGGACGCCACACCGCGCACCGGGTTGCCGTGGCTGTCTTCCAGGACACGCTTCACGGTGAGAGAGAGGTTGTTGTAGCCGGGGCGTTCGCCGTTGCGGGGGCTGGAGATGGAATATTGGCGGGCATGGTGGGTGCGACCGTGGGCATCCATGCCAGGCGGCAAGATGCCAATGGACTGGCCCTCCAGCACCGGGAAAGGCATCTTGCCAAAGTCCAGCACGATGTGGTGGGTGTCGTATTCGCGGCCCACGGCCGTAACCCGCACATTGCCGCTCACGGTTGCTCGAATGCTTTTTTGGGCGGCCTTGGGGCCGTAGAGCTGCGTGTAGGCGTGCGCCGCCGACCAAGGAGGCAGCGTAGCACCGACCGATGGGCTGCTTGCCGGCGCTGCGGCGGCCATGGCATTGGGCGCGGCCACGGTTTGCGTATCGGCCACAGTGACCGTCGCGCTTTCGTTGGCCACCCGTTGTTCGGGCGCAAGTTCAGCGGGCAACTCATCCCACAGCAGTTGCACCTCCGGACTGTAGGCTTGGCTGCGCAGCATGGTGCGCCAGTTGTCAATGGAGCCGGTGGGGCAGGGGCCAATACAGGCCATGCAGGAGTTGCATTTTTCTGCGTCTACCACGTAGTTGCGCGAATCGTGGGTGATGGCGCCCACCGGACAGATCGCCTCGCAAGTGTTGCAGCGGATGCAGATCTCAGGGTCAATGAGATGCTGTTGTATCAATTCAGACGGCTGCGTGGTCACTGGGAGGCTCCTGTGTTCTCAAGACTGGCTTAGTTAAAGCGCACGTAGTCGAAGTCGACGCTTTGGCGGTTAATGCCCATGACCGGGGGGGCGATCCAGTTGGCAAATTTGCCCGGTTCTACCACGCGACCCATCAGGCTGGCCACAAAGGCGCGGTCGCCGCCCGACGGCAGCCAGTGGTCGACTTGGGCATTCCACTCGGACTGCGATACCACGCGTCCGTCAGGAGACACCTTGGCCGCCGACAGCGCGCCAATGTTGCGGTGGAAGGCCTTGTGCGGCACTTTCAGGCGGAAAGGAATTCCTGCTTTTTCAATGACCTTGTTCCAACGATCCACGCCACCGATTGAGTCTTTGATGTAGTCGTCGCGTAGCACCTCGTTCAGGGCATTGAGCATCGGGACTTCGCGCTCTACCAGGTTGCCGTCCTGTACGGCCAGCACTCGGTAGGTTTGGTTTTTGAGCACGTGGTCGTCGGTGCGCTTGCCTTCTTCATAACGGCCTTTCAGTCCGGTCGAGTAGAAGGTGGCGGCGTTGCTCGACTCATCGGCGCCAAACAGGTCAATCGTCACGCTGAAGTGGAAGTTCAGGTAGCGCTGGATGGTGGGCAAATCAATCACGCCAGCGGCGCGCAGGGTGCGCACGTCATCGGTCTTGAGTTCGTTCATGGCGGCGCAGGTCCTGCTGATCACGCGGCTGATGCCGGACTCGCCCACAAACATGTGGTGCGCCTCTTCAGTCAGCATGAACTTGGTGGTGCGGGCCAGCGGGTCAAAGCTGCTTTCGGCCAGCGCGCAGAGTTGGAACTTGCCGTCGCGGTCGGTGAAGTAGGTGAACATAAAGAAGCTCAGCCAATCGGGCGTCTCTTCGTTGAACGCCTGCAAGATACGGGGGTTGTTCTCTTGGCCACTGCGGCGCTCGAGCAAGGCCTCGCCTTCTTCCCGGCCGTCGCGGCCGAAATGCTTGTGCAGCAGGTAGACCATGGCCCACAGGTGGCGGCCTTCTTCCACGTTGATCTGGTACAGGTTGCGCAAGTCGTACATGCTGGGCGCGGTCAGGCCCAGGTGGCGTTGCTGCTCGACCGATGCGGGCTCGGTGTCGCCCTGGGTCACGATGATGCGACGCAGATTGGCGCGGTATTCGCCGGGCACGTCTTGCCAGGCGGCTTCCCCCTTGTGGTCACCGAAATGGATTTTGCGGTCGGCGTCACCGGGGTTCAAAAACACGCCCCAGCGGTAGTCGCGCATCTTCACGTGGCCAAACTGCGCCCAGCCTTGCGGGTCCACGCTGACCGCGGTGCGCAAATACACCTCGGATTCGGTGCTGCCGGTGGGGCCCATGTCGTCCCACCAGCTCAAGAAGTTGGGCTGCCATTGCTCAAGCGCACGTTGCAGCGTGCGGTCCTCGCTCAGGTTGACGTTGTTGGGGATCTTGTCGCTGTAATTCATGGATGTCATAGGAAACTCCGTGGCGTTGGTGGTGAATAGTAAGAAATAAGGGGAAAGAATGAGGCTTAGACGCGGTTCCAGTCAAAGGCGGCGCGCTCGCCTTTGCCGTAGACCTTGAGGGCGCCTTTTTCACCCACCGCGTTGGGGCGCTGGAAGATCCAGTTTTGCCAGGCGGTCAGGCGACCAAAGACACGCGTGGCCATGGTCTCCACGCCGTTAAAGCGCAGGTTGGCCTCCATGCCCGTCAGGGCGTCAGGCGACATCGAGACGCGTTCTTCAATGGCGATGCGCACTTCGTCGGTCCAGTCAATATCGTCCGGGTTGGCGGTGACCAAGCCCAGCGCAAAGGCGGCATCGGCGTCCAGCGCCTGGCCTTTGACGGCGGCAATGGCGTCGAGCGCGGCTTGCTCGCCGTAGAAGCGGCGCACCAGGCGGGTCTGGTTGGTCGCCATGGGGTAGAGCGAAAAGTTGGCATCTGCCACGGTGATGCGGGGCGATGCGGCCTCGTCGTCGGGCAGCATCAGCTGGTAGCTGCGGTCGCAGGCCAATGCCAGCTCCAAGAAGCTTCCGGCAAAGCATGAGCCGGCCTCAATCAAGGCAAACAGGCTGCGGGAGGACACATCCAGACGGCTGAAAGTGCGGCGCAGCAGGCCAATGGTTTCACGGACCAGCCAATGATTTTGGTGGGCCAACAGCGTGGCGTCCATGGCCAGGACGGCGGCGGCGTAGCCCTGGGTTTTGATAAGCCAGGTGCCGATTTCGTTCTCGTTGGTGCGCATCAACAAAATGGCGTCTTCAAGTTCGCGCGCCAACACCAAGGGGTACCAGTGAGAGCCTGCCGCCTCAATCTCGGCAATGCTGGTGGGCTGTGCGCCGCTGGGGGCGTGCACGGTAAACACGGCGGTGCGCTTGGCGCGGTCGATATCAACTTTGACATGGCTGTAATGGAGTGCGTCGGCGCTGTGGCTGCGTTGCAGGGGCGTCAGCGCAACCCCTTTGGCGTGGGCGGGGCGGTCGCTCAAGGCTGCAAGTTCCAGGGCGCGGGCTTGCACGCGGGCGGCGAACTCGGCGGGGCGTACGGTCTCGTCCACCAACCGCCATTCCACCGCCTTCTTTCCACGCACGCCCTCTACGCTGGTGCAAAACAGGTCGGCCAAGTCGTGGCGCACTTTGCGCTTGTCGGTCACCCGTGTCAGACCGCCGGTGCCGGGCAAGACGCCCAGGAGTGGTACTTCGGGCAGGCTCACGGCGCTGGAGCGGTCGTCGACCAAAATGATTTCGTCACACGCCAGTGCCAGCTCGTAGCCGCCACCCGCACAGGCGCCATTGACCGCCGCCAAAAATTTCAGACCGCTGTGGGCCGAGGAGTCCTCCAGGCCATTGCGGGTCTCATTGGTGAACTTGCAGAAGTTCACTTTCCAGGCGTGGCTGCTGACGCCCAGCATGAAGATGTTCGCGCCCGAGCAAAACACCTTGTCCTTGGCGCTGGTGACCACCACGGTGCGCACTTCGGGGTGTTCAAAACGAATGCGCTGGATGGCGTCATTGAGCTCAATGTCGACGCCCAGGTCGTAGCTGTTGAGTTTGAGTTTGTAGCCGGGACGCAGCCCTGCGTTTTCGTCAAAGTCGGCTTTGAGGGTGGCGATCGCGCCATCAAAGCTGAGTTTCCAATGCTTGTAATGGGCGGGCTGGGTTTCGTAACTGACGGTGTCCGATGCTGACATGCGAAGCTCCTGGTGAATGTGCATAAAAATGCACTTTTTAATGATGACGCATCATAGTGCATGTTTTTATTCAAGGTCAAGCATTTTTTTGCATTTTTTAAATGGGGAGTTGCAGGCCTTGGCGTACGGTCTGGCGCAGCAGTTCAAAGGTTGTGTCCAGGGGCTGTGCGCTGGTATCGACGCGCAGTTGCGCTTTGGAGTAGAAGGGTGCACGGCCAGCCAGAATGCCCTTGAGGTCTTCCATGGCTTCTTTGCTGGCCGCCATGGGGCGCATATCGCCTTGGGCGGTGACGCGGCGCATATGGTCTTCGGGCTCCGCCTGGAGCCACACGGTGGTGCAGTGCGCTAGCAGCAAGTTAAAGCTGGCCGGGTCCGAGACCAGCCCCCCCGGCGTTGCGATCACCGCTTCGGGGTAGATTTGAATGCTTTCTTCGAGTGCCCGACGCTCGTATCGGCGGTAGGCGCTGACGCCGTAGAGCGCCTGGATTTCGGCCACGCTGCAGCCGGCAAATTTTTCTATTTCCTGGCTCAGTTCCACAAAGGGAAACCCGAGGTCTTGCGCCAGCATTTGTCCGAGGGTTGATTTGCCGGCCCCTCGCAAGCCGATCAACGCAACCCGGGGGCTCAAGGTGGCGTTGCCGCCTCCTGTTCCAAGCAGTTCGCCAATAGCAACCCGCACTTTTTGCAGGGTCAGGTCATCGCGCTGCTCCAGCATCTCCCGAATCATCAGCCATTCGGGTGACGACGTGGTGACGTCACCGATGAGTTCGGTCACGGTGCATTGGAGTGCGCCGGCCACTTGCAGCAACACCAGGACCGAGGCATTGCCCAGGCCGTACTCCATATTGGCCAGGTGGCGCTCAGACACGTCCGCGGCCACCGCGAGTGCCTTGCGCGTCATGCCTCGACGTGCGCGCAATGCGCTCACGCGGGCCCCCAAAGCGACCAAAAATGGATGTTTGGCGGGCGCTACCGCCTCCCCTTCATCCTCGGTGAGACTCGGTGTTAACCCTGATGTATGCAATATAGTGCTTGACATGGTGTTGCAATCGATTTATCTTTCGTGTGCAGAATAATTCATTCTCTCAAAAATCACAAGCCAAACGGACAAGCGCACATGACATTTACTACTTCTATCGCCGAGTTTCGTGAACACCTTGCGCAGCTGTGCAGCCCCTTGGCCGGCCGGGCCTTGAACGCTGAACTGGCGGACTGGCTCAATCGGGAGCACGGCGTGGGCAGCGGCACCTTTGCCGCGCTGCAGGCCGATTGCCAGCGCGGCGTGGCTGAAGGCTGGTTGTGCAACCGCGAAGGGGGCGGTATCCGTTACGGCCGCATCTTTAAAGCGGCGGACGACTTGCAAGGGTTTTCGGTGGATGTGGTGGACATGGAAAACATTGCCGGTCCGCACCATAAGCACCCCCTAGGCGAGATTGACCTGGTCATGCCCCTTGAAGGCGACGCCCTGTTTGACGGTCACCCCGCGGGTTGGATGGTCTGCCCTCCGGGGTCGGCCCACAGCCCCACGGTGACGCAGGGCCGCGCGCTGGTGCTGTATTTGCTGCCCCAGGGCGAAATCACCTTCACCCGCTGATTGCCTCGCTGACTTGATGACCTCAACACCCCAAAAGACATCCCCATGACCGAACTTCTCCCTAACTACTTTGGCGGCCGCTGGTCGCATGGCACCGGCACGGGCAGCACGCTGGTCGATCCTGTCCTGGGTACCCCGCTGGTCCGGGTGGATGCCACCGGCCTCGATCTGGCAGAAGGTTTCGCCTTTGCCCGCGAAACCGGCGGCGCTGCGCTGCGCGCCCTGAATTACCGTGAGCGTGCCGCATTGTTGGGCGCCGCCATGAAAGTGCTTCAGGCCAACCGGGACGCATATTACGAGATTGCCACCGCCAACAGCGGCACGGTGAAAAACGACTCCGCGGTCGACATCGACGGCGGTATCTTCACCCTGGCAACCTACGCCAAGCTGGGCGAGTCACTGGGCGAGCGCCACCATTTGGTGGACGCCGACATGGTGCGTCTGGGCAAAGATCCGCTGTTCCAGTCGCAGCACGTGTTGGTACCCACCCGCGGCGTGGCGCTCTTGATCAACGCCTTTAACTTTCCGTCTTGGGGTCTCTGGGAAAAAGCCGCGCCCGCGCTGCTGTCCGGTGTGCCGGTCATCGTCAAGCCGGGCACGGCCACCGCATGGTTGACCCAGCGCATGGTGCAAGACGTGGTCAACGCGGGCATCTTCCCCCCAGGCGCCTTGTCCATTGTGTGCGGCAGCTCAGCGGGCTTGCTGGACGCATTGCAACCGCTCGACGTATTGTCATTTACCGGTTCAGCCGAAACCGCCCACCAGATCCGCCACCATGCGGCCGTGTCCGAGCGCTCAGTGCGTGTCAATATCGAGGCCGACAGCTTGAACTCCGCCTATTTACTGCCCAATGAGGGCGCCGATAGCGCCGCCTTTGGCTTGCTGGTTAAAGAAGTAGCCCGCGAGATGACTGTCAAATCTGGCCAAAAATGCACCGCTATTCGCCGCATCTTTGTCCCGGAGGCCGTGTTTGACGCGGCCGCCCAAGCGATCGGCGCCCGCCTGGCTGCAACCACGGTGGGCAACCCGCGCAACGAATCCGTGCGCATGGGTGCGCTGGTGAACCGTGCGCAACTCACGTCGGTGCGCGAGGGTCTGCAGCAACTCCAAACCCAAGCAGACACCTTGTTCGATGGCGCCAGTGTGCCGCTGGTGGACGCCGACCCGGCGATTGCCTGCTGTGTCGGCCCCACCTTGCTGGGAGCGCGCCATGCCGACACTGCCGACCTGGTCCATGCCATGGAGGTATTTGGCCCGGTGGCGACCTTGGTGCCTTATCGCAGCAGCGCGCATGCGCTCGAACTCATCCGGCGCGGCCAGGGCTCGCTGGTATCGTCGATTTACGGTAGCGATCCGCAGGCCTTGGCCGACGCGGCGCTGGCGCTGGCCGACAGCCATGGCCGTGTGCACAGCATCTCGCCCGACGTGGCGGCGTCCCACACCGGTCACGGCAACGTCATGCCCCAGTCCTTGCACGGTGGTCCGGGCCGGGCCGGGGGAGGCGAAGAGCTCGGTGGCCTGCGGGCGCTGGGCTTTTACCATCGGCGCAGCGCGGTGCAAGCCAGCACCAGCGTGTTGAGCCTGCTGCGTCCCAATGACACCGCTCCCACGGTCTAAGAAGAAAGTACCATGCCGAACACCAAAACGATGGCCCCGAGCAGCACCCACTTCAATTTTGCGCAGTACCTGATGGACTGCAATGCCCAGCGCCCTGACAAGCTGGCATTTGTGGACGACCTGGGGAGTCTGAGCTACCGCGCGCTGGCGGACCGCATTCGCGCCGTGGCGGGCGCCCTGCTGGGCTGTGGGGTGCACCGCGAAGAGCGCGTGCTGTTGCTGATGCACGACTGCAATGACTGGCCCAGCAGTTTTTTGGGCGCCATGTATGCGGGCATCGTCCCCGTGGCGGTCAACACCTTGCTCACGGCCGAAGACTATGCCTACATGCTGCAGAAAAGCCGCGCCCAGGTGGCTCTGGTGTCTTATGCGCTGCTCCCCGTGTTGCAGCAGGGCATGGCGCTGGCAGACGCCAGCGGCGGCCAAGAGGTCCGTCAGATCGTTGTGTCAGCGCCACAGGGGCCACTGCCTGAAATGGCGCAGGCGATGGATGACTTCTTGGCGGCCCACGCGCCCTTGCCTCACTGCGCATTGACCGGCGCTGATGATCCTGGCTTCTGGCTGTTTTCGTCGGGCTCTACCGGCCGCCCCAAGGGGACTGTCCACAGCCAGATCAACCCCTACTGGACGGCGGTGCTGTACGGTCAGAAAGTGCTTGAACTGACCGAAAACGATGTGTGCTTTTCCGCCGCCAAGTTGTTTTTTGCCTATGGCCTGGGCAACGCATTGAGCTTCCCCTTAAGTGTGGGGGCCACCACGGTGCTGATGGCCGAGCGGCCCACGCCCGATGCGGTGTTCAAGCGCTGGCGCGGCCAGGTGGGCGGCCAGCAGCCGACCGTTTTCTTTGGCGCGCCCACCGGTTTTGCCGGCATGCTGGTGGCCCCTGCACTGCCCACCAAAGAGGAGGTCCGCCTGCGTCTGGTGTCTTCCGCGGGGGAAGCATTGCCCAGCGAACTCGGGCAACGATTCCATGCGCACTTTGGCGTCGACATCGTGGACGGCATTGGTTCAACCGAGATGCTGCACATCTACTTGTCCAACCTGCCACGCCGGGTGCGCTACGGCACCACCGGTTGGCCGGTGCCCGGCTACGAGCTATCCCTGCGCGGCGATGACGGCCAGAGCGTGGCGGACGGAGAGGTGGGCGATTTATTCATCCAAGGTCCGAGTGCTGCGCTCATGTATTGGGGAAATCGCGAAAAATCATGTGAAACCTTCCAGGGCGCCTGGACCCGCAGCGGCGACAAATATGTGCGCAACGAAGATGGCAGCTACACCTACAGTGGGCGCAGTGACGACATGCTCAAGGTCAGCGGCATTTATGTTTCGCCCTTTGAGGTCGAGTCGACGTTGGCCCAGCACCCCAGCGTACTGGAGGCGGCAGTCATTGGCGCTCCCGACGCCGACGGCCTGACCAAAACCCGGGCCTACGTGGTGTGCAAGCCGGGCATGGTCTTGCAGGCCGAGGACCTCAAGGCATTTGTCAAAGAGCGCCTTGCGCCCTACAAATATCCGCGGGTGATTGAGTTTGTCGACGAGTTGCCCAAAACCGCGACGGGCAAGATCCAGCGCTTCAAATTGCGCGAGCGCGCACGGCAAAACCCATGACTCTGGTGCCTGCCCTGCCTGTGCAGACCGAGATCCCATGGGCTGGCCAGCGCGTGGCGCTGGAAACCCAGTGGCTGAATGCGGGCGCGGGACCCGCATCTGCGCCGCTCATGGTGTTCTTGCATGAAGGTCTGGGCTCGCTGGCGATGTGGAAGGACTTTCCGCAGCAGGTGTGTATGGCGGCACAGTGCCGGGGCTTGGTGATTTCGCGTCCCGGCTACGGCCAGTCCACGCCCCTGCCAGCGGGGGCACGTTGGGCTTGCGATTTTTTGGAGCGCCAGGCGCTCGAAGTGTTGCCGGCCGCTTTTGCCGCTTTAGGGATCGACCCCCAACGGCAGCCGTTGTGGCTGATCGGTCACAGCGACGGCGCTTCTATTGCCCTGATGTATGCCTCCGCTTTTGCGAGCCATGTGGCGGGTGTGGTGGCGATGGCGCCGCATTGCTTTGTCGAAGAGGTGACGGTGGCCAGCATCTCGGCACTGCAGGCGCCCGAGGTTCGTGCTCCCCTTTTGGCCCGCCTGGCACGGTACCACAGGCGCCACATGCTGTATTCGAGGCCTGGAGCAGCATTTGGCTGGACCCTGCCTTTAGATCCTGGTCAATTGCTGACAGAATCCCTCGCATTGGCCGTCCGATTCTTGCAGTGCAGGGTCTGGACGACGAATATGGATCGTTGGAACAAGTTCGAAGCATCCGCCGCGCCTTGCCAGGCACGCGTTTGCTGGAACTTGCGTCCTGCGGCCATTCCCCGCACCGCGACCAGCCGCAGGCGCTGATGGCGGCAATTTGTGATTTTTTGAACCAAAACGAAGGAGACACCCCATGACGATTTCCCTGACCACTCTCGCCCGGCGTGGCGCACAAGTGCTGGCGCTCACCGCGTTGGCTGCGTCCATGGCGGCAGCCCAAACCCCGGGCAAACTCAAAGTCGGCCTGATGTTGCCCTATACCGGCACCTTTGCCGCGCTGGGTACCGCCATTGAAAACGGTTTTCGTCAACACGTAACCGAGTTGGGCGGCAAGATTGCCGGACGTGAGGTCGAGTACTTCAAGGTGGACGACGAGTCCGACCCCTCCAAAGCCACTGACAACGTCAACAAGCTCATCAAGCGCGACCAAGTGGACGTTTTGATTGGCAGCGTGCACTCCGGCGTGGCGATGGCCATGGCCAAGGCGGCCAAGGAAAGCGGCACCTTGTTGATCGTACCGAACGCCGGGGCAGACGCAGTGACCGGCGCCATGTGCGCACAAAACATTTTCCGCAGCTCGTTCTCCAACTGGCAACCGGGCTACGCCATGGGCGAAGTGATGGCCAAAAAAGGCATCAAAAAAGTCGTCACCATCACCTGGAAGTACGCGGCTGGCGACGAGACAGTCCGCGGCTTCAAGGAAAGCTTTGAAAAGGGCGGCGGCACGGTGGTCAAGGAACTGAGCCTGCCGTTCCCCAACGTGGAATTTCAGGGTTTGTTGACCGAAATTGCCGCCGCCAAGCCGGACGCGGTGTTTACCTTTTTTGCCGGTGGCGGCGCGGTCAAATTTGTCAAAGACTACGCGGCAGCGGGCCTGAAAAAATCGATTCCCTTGTACGGGTCCGGCTTTTTGACGGACGGCACCTTGGATGCGCAGGGTGCGGATGCCGAGGGATTGTTTACTGCCCTCCATTACGCGGACAGCCTGGAAACCAAACGCGACAACGCGTTCCGGTTGACCTACGCCAAGACCTACAAGCTGCAGCCAGACGTGTACGCCGTGCAAGGGTATGACGCGGCCCAGATGTTGGCCATTGGCCTGAACGCGACCAAGGGTGACGCCAGCAAAGCCGCTGAAATCTCAGCCGCTTTGGGCAAAGCCACCATCGACAGCCCCCGCGGTCCGTTCACGATTTCCAAGGCACATAACCCGGTGCAAGACTTCTACCTGCGCCAGGTGGGGACCAAGGAAAACAAGAAGGTGGGTATCGCCAGCGCCAAGCTGGAAGACCCTGCGCGTGGCTGCAAGCTCTAAGCCTGCCCTGACACTCTAAACCCTGCACCGGACGCAGCCGCTGTGGCGTGTCCGGTGCCCAACAGCACTCGCTGGAACCCCCATGGACTTAACGACTTTTTTAATTCAGTGTCTGAACTCGCTTCAGTACGGGCTGCTCCTGTTTTTGGTGGCATCCGGTCTGACGCTGATTTTCGGCATCATGGGTGTGATCAACCTGGCGCATGGCAGCTTTTACATGGTCGGGGCTTACTTGGCCTTTAGCCTCGCTCCGGTGGTGGGAGCCACCATTGGCGGTGGCTTTTTTGCGACCTTGCTGGTAGGCGTGGTGTTGGCGGTGCTGTTTGGCTATTTCCTGGAATGGGCGTTTTTCAGCTTCTTGTATGAACGCGAGCACCTGCAGCAGGTGCTGATGACCTACGGCCTGATTTTGGTTTTTGAAGAATTGCGTAGCCTGTTGGTCGGCGACGATGTGCACGGTGTGGCGCCGCCTGACCTATTGAACGGCAGTATTGCGCTGGGCGACATGATGACTTACCCGGTTTATCGCCTATTTATCTCCGGGGTTTGCCTGGCGCTGGCCTTAGGCATGTACTTTGTGTTTACCCGCACCCGGCTTGGGATGATGATCCGCGCAGGCAGCACCAACCGCGAGATGGTGCAGTCGTTGGGCATCGACGTGAAATTTTTGTACCGCGTGGTGTTTGCCGCCGGGGTTGCCATTGCGGTGCTGGCCGGGATGGTGGCCGCGCCGGTGTCATCGGTGTATCCGGGCATGGGCAGCACGGTGTTGATCATCTGTTTTGTGGTGGTGGTGATCGGTGGTATTGGATCAATTCGGGGAGCGCTGTTTGCGTCTTTGTTGATCGGATTTGTGGACACTTTTGGCAAGGTGGTGCTGCCCTCGGCGGCGGGGGTGCTGGTGTATGTGTTGATGGCGCTCATCTTGCTGTGGAAGCCCGATGGACTGTTCAAAGCGGGCTAAGCGCAAAAAGGCTGATTGATGAATTATTCAAAACCTCTTTTTGTCGCCCTTGCGTTTTTGTCGCTGGCGGCGTTTCCGTCGCTGTCAGGTCAGTACGGGCTGGACCTGGCCACCAAGATCATGGTGTTCGCCATTTTTGCACTCAGCTTGGAATTGCTGGTGGGCACCACAGGGCTGGTGTGCTTTGGTCAGGCGGCGTTCTTGGGGATCGGGGCGTATTCGGCCGTTCTGTTGTCGCCGCCGGACCAGGCCGGTAGCGTGCTGTGGCTGTTGCCGGCGGCCATGTTGCTGGCCGGCGCCTATGCGCTTGCGGTCGGGGCGCTTTCCTTGCGCACCAAGGGGGTGTATTTCATTATGGTGACCTTGGCGTTTGCGCAAATGGCCTATTACGTGGTCCACGACACGCCCTTGGGTGGCGGCACGGACGGGATCTACTTGTTAATGAAACCCGTGGTGGGCGACTGGTTGGACCTGGACAAGCCACTGGTGCTGTACCGCTTCACCTTGGCCTGCTTGGTACTGACCTTTGGTTTTTTAGCCTTGCTGGGGCGTTCCCGCTTTGGACGGGCGCTGGCGGGCATCCGCGTCAATGAGCAGCGCATGCGGGCCACCGGATTTTCGACCTACCCCTACAAACTTGCGGCCTTTGTGATCTCCGGCGCTTTGTCGGGTCTGGCGGGCTTTTTGTTTGCGGTCAAAGATGGTTTTGTCAACCCGGAGCTGATGAGCTGGCATGTCTCGGGAGAAGTCTTGATTATTGTGATTTTGGGTGGGCTGGGGCATTTGCGCGGCGCGTTGATCGGGGCGTTTGCGTTTGCGCTGCTGCAAGAGTTCTTTAAGTCAGAAGCGATTTTTGGTGAATTTGCCAAGCACTGGCATCTTGGACTGGGCTTGACCATCATCGCCAGTGTGGCCTTGCTGCCGCGCGGTTTGGTGGGAGTGCCGGGGCAAATCGCGGCGCGCTTGCGCGGCGCGGCATTGGGCGACGCCCACAATGGAGGAGGCATCCATGGCGGACACTGACATTCTTTTGCGAGGCAAAAATATCAGCCGCCGTTGGGGCGGCTTGCTGGCCCTGAACGATGTCTCTATTGACGTTGCGCGCGGCACGGTGCACGCCGTGATCGGCACCAACGGTGCGGGCAAGTCGACCTTGGTCAACATTTTGTCGGGCGAAATCCCTCCGTCCGCTGGCAGTGTCGAACTGCTCGGCCAGGAGGTGACGCTTTGGACGCAGCCCCGGCGTGCCCGTGCGGGCCTGGGCCGCAGTTACCAGAGGAATACGATCTACCCAAGCTTTACCGTGCTGGAAAATTGCCGACTGGCGGCCCAAGCCGCAGCGCAAAAACCCTGGGCTTTTTGGCAGGATGCTCGCCGGTGCGCAGTGAGCAGCGCCGCTGCCATGGAGAGCGCCGAGCGGGCGGGGCTGGTGGACGTGTTGGAGCGCGAAGCCGGCCTGCTTTCACACGGTCAAAAACGCCAGTTGGAGATTGCCATGTGCCTGGCCACCGCACCGCAGGTGCTGCTGTTGGACGAGCCCTTGGCCGGCATGGGTGCCGAAGAAACCGAGCGCATGCTCGCGCTTTTGGAGTCTCTCAAGGCCACGCACGCAATTTTGCTGATCGAACACGACATGGACGCCGTGTTTCGTGTGGCGGACTGCATTACCGTGATGGTCAACGGCGGCGTGATCGCCTCGGGCAGCCCGGACTTTGTACGCAACAGCGCCGAAGTACGGGTCGCCTATCTGGGAGAACACTGAGATGCCCGAAGAACTGATCTTGGACGCCAAGGGCATTCACGCCTGGTATGGCTCCAGCCACATCCTGCATGGCGTGGATGTGCACATTGCGCGTGGCCAGACCGTGGGGCTTTTGGGGCGCAACGGCATGGGTAAGTCCACATTGATCCGCTCGCTGCTGGGACATGTGGCGCAGCGCAGCGGAGAAATTCATTTTTTTGGCGTGGACGCTTCCAACAGCAAGCCGCACGCGGTGGCTCGGTTGGGTGTAGCCTATGTGCCAGAGGGCCGCGGTGTGTTCCCCAATCTGTCGGTGCTTGAAAACCTTCAGATGGCGGCTCGCGTGGGGCGTGACGGTCGCTGTGACTGGCCATTGGACCGTGTGTTGGCCACTTTTCCGCGACTGACCGAGCGTCTGAAAAATCTGGGAGCACAGTTATCGGGTGGTGAGCAGCAAATGCTGTCCATTGGTCGTGCGCTGATGACGCACCCTGAACTGATGGTGCTGGACGAAGCCACCGAAGGCCTGGCCCCGTTGATTGTGGCCGAAATCTGGCGTGTGATCGGGGAAATCCGCGCCAGTGGAATCGCCACACTTATTGTGGACCGCGACTACCGCAAAGTTCTGGAGCGTGCCGACCAGGCTCTGGTGCTGCAAAAGGGCCAGGTCGTCATGCAAGGCAGCGGCACCGCGCTGCTTGCCGACCCGGCGCTGGCCACATTCCTGGGGGTCTGAAGGCGCAGGCTGGGACGGCTGTCTCGTCGAGGTTGTTGATGGCCAGGCTGACGGCCTGGCTCGGGCTGGCGTGGCCCGCGGCATCGGTGGCGGTGACGGTAAAGCTGTAGCTCTGCTGCGTCTCAAAATCGGGATTGCCGGTGAGTGTGACCGCGCCATTGGAGGAGTTGATGCTCAACAGAGCGGCATCGGTGCCGCCCAGGGTGTAGACGCCTTTACTGCATCTGCAACGGTCGCGGCCAGTGTTTGCTGCCCCGAGTTTTGCTGTCCGGTAGAGTTTGGATTCGCTGCTGCAGTAGCTGCGCCCGCGACCAGTAGGGCCTGTGTGGGGGTGTTGACGAAGCCGAGATTGCCTGTGGATGCGATGCCAGCAGACACAAGTTGGATGGTCGTCGCCGTGCTATGGGCCTGGTCGACGCCCGAGAGTGATGCCAGCAATGCTCCGTATTTCTCAGCGGAGCTCACACCGTCTGTAGTATTGAAGATGAGGTTGGCGGTGCCCATTTCGGTCACAGTAGTCACCGGCTTGGTGGTCATAATATCGTCCAAGGCTAAGGCTGACCCGACTACGGCATTTGCGATATTGACCTGCAAACTGCCAAGCGCTGTGAGGTTGTTGCCGATTCCGCCATCAATGGTCATTCCCGCTTTAAGTGCCGCGATGGTGGTGATGGGATTGATGTTGATGAAGGTGGTGCCACCGCTTACGTTGGCAACTGCCATCAGCTTGGTATTGGCACCTAGATTTTTAGCTCTGCCAGAGGCTTCGTCCCTGTAGTCCACCCCCGCATTTGGGGCCGCGTCATTGGTTGTGTCCGTCACTATTGCGACGATGACGCCGGTGTACGCGCCCACGTTGAGGTTAAAGCTGCCGTCCGCATTGATCTCCACGGGGTCAAACTTGGTCTTTCCGTCGGCCTGAAATACATCAACTCTCAAGCCGTGACCAGACACTAGTGGTCCCGCTGTGAGTTGGCCTTGAACTAGATGATTTGCGGCAGCGGTGTCGGAGTGCCCTGCCTCCCAGCGCGCTGCGCCTGCGACCACACCCAAAGCACCCAGAGCCGTCCATAAGCTAAAAGCACTCGACGATGACGTTGCCGCCATCGGCGTGTCTATGAGGTGATAGGTGACCATCGTGCCGTGCAGCCCTGCCAGTGCGGAGGTGAGCGCTGCGTCGCCTTGTGCCATTTGCATCAAGGTAGTCGAGCTTCCATGCGCGTATGACAAGGTACTGCCGTCTGCAAGCGCCGCGCCCGAGCCCGCGTTGGCGCTGAGTTGAAGGCCTTCCCCGCTAGCCGACGGGAGCGTAAGGTCGCAATCGCCTGCTTTGCACTGTACGTAATAGCTCTCTAGCTGTAATTCGGTTCCATCGGCAAAACTTAGCAGCAGGTCCTGACCCTTTTTACGTGCGATGACATTGTTTTGTAGCTGCTCTTCGCCGGTCGCCGTTTTGACCACCACGCGGTAGTGTTCGCCTCGCTGCGCTTGGACAACATTTTTTCTACCTTTGACTAGCTCCAGTGGCTGTTTTGCTTTGAGGGTGAGGCTTGTATTTCCGGTGCTGGCGTTGTCCATTGCAATCATCTCCATTGGTGCTCGCCAATGCGCCGGGTGTCTTCATGCGCGTTACGACGCAGGACCCAAACGCAAGACATGCATTTAAAAAATCGATATAGATAATCAATATCGATTTAAATAATAGAGATGAAATGGAATTATTTAGAAAGTTTTCAGTCCGATAAAAAAATATAAAAAATTTCGCAATAAATAAATCAAAAATATATTAAAAAATTTGATTTATTAATTTATGTCAATATAGTTATTTGCCTAAATTGCCAATTTAAATTGAAGAAAAAATTAAATTAATAAATTTGATTAAATATGTTTATTGGCTCAAAAACATAGCCGCTTGATCGGGTTTGCCGCTCCTAAACCCGGCCAATGCCTTGCAAGTGAGTTTCAGATTCGGGCAGTCTTCAATTCACGGTCAAAGAAATCTGGGTCTCAGTGCGTTGCCCTAGGTCACTCCGCGTGGATACAACCAATGGAAAGTTCCCTCGGCGTGGTGCAAGCCATTGGGCGATGACTTCAGCTCCGTTGCTTGTCCATTGAACTCCCGCAGGAATGCCCGAAATGGTTACGGTGAGCTTGGCCGCTATGGGGTCAGAGAAGGCAATGGTTCCTTTGAACGGCTGGCCTGCGCCGCCCTCGAACGTGCTCGCCTGAATTCGGGTTGCACCGGGCTGTTTTTGTGCAATCGGCGTTGCAACAGGGGAGTCGGCCTGTTGGTCCTGAGCCAACAGGGCGAGCAGGCTTTCAATGTTGGGCGTCCCGAGCCCGGTAGCGGTGTCATAGCCTTGTGCCGCTGCGCAGTTGCTACAGTTTGCGGAGGTGCCGCTGGTGACGTCGGTGAATGCTGCTAGGTGCGAGCCCGTTGAGGGTAAAAGGGTGCTGTACAGCACTTCGTGTGGTGCCCCCAAAGGTGCTTTCCCGGCGAGTTTGCGCTGAGCATTGCCCACCGCCAACAAGCCAGCCCATTGCACAGCGGCCAGGCTGGTGCCTCCCGCACTCGTCCAGGTCGCCGCGCTGGCCCCTGGGGCAATGCGGGCGACGTACTGCCCGGTGTTGGGGTCTGCATTCATCGCCACGTCAGCCACGGCCCGCATCGTAAGAGACCCCAGCCTGGCGCTTTGGTAGTTGGGGGCCGGTGTGTAGGCGCTTACACCACCTCCAGTGGTGTTCCAACTGGATTCGACCTTGGGCGTGCCCGGGATGTAGCGCAGGGTCGTACCCCCCACCGCAACAACGCGCGCAGACACTGCGGGCCACGTCACCTCTGGACCCCGGTCGCCGGTGGCGGCGACGTAGCTCATGGCGTTGCTGCTAAACAAGTTATCGGTATCGGAGGTCCAACTGCCCTCGGGGCAACCAAAGCTCATGGAAACCACGCCAGGTCCCATTTGGTTCGCCAATTTGATGGCGCCCAGCATGCTACTCAGCGTCGCGTCTTGTGCCTCGATGAGGACCAACCTTGCCAGTGGAGCCGTCGCGTGGGCCCACTGCACGTCCAGAGCCGTTTCGTGCGCCCACGCGCTGTTGTAGTCGCCTAAGGTTGTGGATATGTTGCCTGCCGAATTGCTACTGACCTGCTGGAGTTCACAGCCCTCTGGGTTGGGGTCCGGGAGTGGCAAAGGTTGTGTTGGACCGGCACGGCTCAGCCGGCATGGCGGTAGGTCGAATCGGGTGTTGAACGCCTCCAGCTCTTGCCCAATATTGCTGTCCCGGTAGGCAGTGACCAGGTAAATGGTTTGTCCCGCGCCGAGCGCCGCGGACTGTTGGGGGTTGAGCGCACCACGCCAATCGGGCGTTGCCTGCATACCGTAGGAGCCCCGGATCTGTGCCGGCGTGTAGGTGGCGTAGTCAATGCCAATCGCCAAAGGAGTCACCGCAGAGGCTGGCAAGACCACGCCATTGACCGGCTGCAAGTTCAACTCCAGGGTAACGGTTCCCAACGGTTCTCCGGCGCTCCCCCCGCCATTCGGAGATCCGCCACCACCGCAGGCCACCAAACCGCTTGCGATCGCGAATGCTAAGAACTTGCGGCCAACCCGGGAAGGCCAGTTACGTATTGGTGTGGTGGGCATGCCGACGGTCCTTCATAGTTGCAATGAAGTGATCGACAGACGCTAGGCTGACTTAAGTATTGAAAATATTGAAAATATGAAATTTGGTTACGTGCCGAAAATATTGTTCGGTGGTCAATGCCTTCAATCTGCGGCCCTAGAATGAAGCCCAATGAAAAGCTGTTTTTCTCAGGTGTTCGGTGTGCGTGGCGGGTGGCGCAAGCCAGCATTCGCTATGGGGCTCGCCGCCCTGTGTGGACTGGTGCAAGCGCAAAGCCTGGCCGACCTTTTGCAACTTACTCTGGGCAGTCATCCGGCGGTAAGGGGCCAGCAAAGCCAGCGCGCTGTTTCCGCTGCTGAGTTGGAGTTCGCCCATCAGCAGTTTTATCCCACGCCGTCGGTGTCCATCGAGCAAATCAGAGCGGGTTCGCGCGACCCCAGTTACCTCCCAGACTCGTCGGTCACTCTTTTTCGTTTGCAGCAGCCGCTTTGGACCAATGGTCGATTAACTGCAGGCGTAGAAAAGGCAAAGTCCAATGTAGAGGTCAGCGCAAATAGCTTCGATGATGTTCGTCAGCAATTGGCGCTGCGTGTCATACAGGCATGGGCAGATGCATACTCCGCAGAATTGAAGCAGGGGGCTCTCCAAACGAGCGTTGTGACCCACGAGCGCTTACAGGCTCAGGTCACTCGCCGCATTTCGGAAGGTGCTTCGGCGGCGACAGAAAGGGTGTTGACTGATGGACGGCTCGCCCAGACGCGCGCCCAATTGCAATCGGTCGTCGTTCAAGCCGAGACCGCCCGCTTGCGCCTGCAGCAGCTCGCCAGCACCACTGAGGCCGTGGTCCTTAAAACTGAAAACGATAGGGTTCTGGCGGTGGAGAGTGCCGCCGCCGCGTTGGATGCCGCCCTGCGGCACAGTCCGGCGATTCTCCGCCTTCGGGCTGCGGTGCGTGCGCAGCAGGCGGATGTGCTCGAGCGCAAGGCTGACCTGCTGCCAGAACTGTACGCCCGAGCGGAATACCAGATCGGCAGCGCCTCCATTGCAGGCGCGCCGGATGCGCAGCGCTTGTTTGTAGGCTTGCAGTCCAAATTTGGCGCCGGACTTTCGTCGCTCTCCGGTATTGAGGCCGCAGAAAACAAGGTGGGCGTTGCACGCGCCGAGGTGGAAAGCGCAGAGCGAACGCTGGCCGAGCAAGTGCTGTCCGATTGGGCCCAGATGGCCACCCTGAAGGTACGCCAAGCCGAGCTCGAAGAGAGCCTGCAAGCCAGTCGTGAAACTGCCCTGGCTTGGGATCGCCAGTTTCTGGCCGGGCGCAAGACGTGGGTCGAGGTTATGAACATGGCCCGGGAGTTGGCCCAAGCGGAAACGGAACTGGCCGATGTACTCGCGGTGCGGGTTCTGGTTTCCTGGCGGCTAGCCCTTTACACCCAAGGTCTAGACAGCCTACTCGTCGGAACATCCGCCCCATGAAACAATTGTTCGCTTCTTTGCTTCGGCTGGCACAAATTCAGGGCCAGGCTCTCGACCGATTGGCCCTCCAGTCGTCTTTGGAATCCTTGGCTGTTGATGCGTCCAAGGCATCCTCTGAGCCGCAGGCCGTGATTGCGGGCGTGTTGGCGTCCCTCCAACTTCCCAAGGCCCAATGGCGTGCTGGAAAGTCGATTGACCCCAGCCATGCGCCAGGCGTTTTGGTGGACGCTCAGGGCCAGTGGGGTCTGCTCCGTGGGCGCAATGGGCAGGACCAATGGGTCAGCGAATGGTTCAACGAGGACGAAAACAAGTGGCAAGAAAAGACGACCTCCGATCTGAATGCCTTCGAATTTGCCAAGCTGCGCCTTGCGAAACCTTTTGAAGCAAGCAACAGCCCGGTGTTCCGACTGATCCGTGACGAAGTGTTTCAAAACCGGGGCACTTTGTTTGAGCTGATGGTCGGCGGAATTCTCATCAACGTGGTTGCACTGGCGACGTCGCTGTACAGTATGCAGGTTTATGACCGCGTGGTGCCTACCGGCGCGATGCAGACCCTGTTGGCTCTTACGCTGGGCGTGCTTGGTGCGGTGGTGTTTGAGTTGGTGGTGAAGCTGGTGCGCTCTCACCTGAGTGAGCGCCTCGTCGACGAAGTGGACAGTCGGTTGGCCCGGTCGGTCTTTACCCGTTTTCTTGCCCTTCGCATGGACCAGATGCCCAATAGCGTGGGTGCGCTTGCAGGACAGCTACGGGGCTACGAGACGGTTCGCTCCTTTATTTCCACCGTGCCGACGCAGTGGCTCATTGATATTCCATTTGTATTGCTCTATGTCGTGGTGATCGGCGCCATTGCAGGCTGGTTGGCGGCCATTCCTTTGGGCTTTATGCTGGTTTCCTTGGTAATGGGGGTGGCAAATTTGCGCCGCGTGGAGGCGCTGGGCGCCAAGGCGACGCAGGCGAGTAACCTCAAGACGGGTTTGCTGGTCGAGGCGATTGAAGGCGCCGAAACGATCAAGTCTGGACAAGGTGGTTGGCGCATGCTTTCGCGCTGGCAACAAACCACCGACGACGCCCGAGGCAATGAACTGGAAATGCGCCACCTGAGCGAGCACTCTCAGTACTACATGGCAGCCATGCACCAGTTGTCTTACGCGCTCATGGTGGCGATGGGCGCTCTGATGGTTTCGCGCGGGGAAGTCACGATGGGCAGCCTGATTGCCTGCAGCATTTTGTCGGGCCGGATCTTGGGCCCGGTTGCGACCTTGCCTGCGTCATTGACTTCTTGGGGTCATTGCAAGGCGGCGCTGCAGGGTCTGGACCGGATATGGGCATTGCAAAGCGACTACCACGGTATCGATCACCCGATCAGTCTCGAGTCGATTCGGGGCGATTACGAGTTTGAGCAGGTGGAATATGCCTATGGTGCGAGCAAGGCGCTCAGTATTCCCAAGCTGATCATCCGGCCTGGCGAAAAAGTCGGAATTTTGGGCCCGGTTGGGGCTGGGAAAACAACGCTATTGCGTCTACTGAGTGGCATGTACCGCCCCCAGCAGGGAACGGTCAAGCTCGATGGCGTCGACCTGACGCACCTCTCGAAATCTGTTCTGGCCGAGCGCGTAGGATACCTTCAGCAAGATGGGCGACTGTTTGCGGGCAAACTGCGTGACAACCTGATTCTGGGCATGATCGATCCGGGCGACCAGGCCGTGCTCGAGGCGGCGCAGCTCACCGGTCTGCAGCAGGCGGTATTGGCCAGGCACCCTTTAGGTTTGCACCAGCCGATTCATGAGGGTGGCAGTGGTCTTTCCGGGGGGCAACGCCAATTGGCCAACCTTACGCGTGTGTTTTTGCGCAAGCCCCGTATCTGGCTGCTGGATGAGCCGACGGCGTCTATGGATCGCTCGCTGGAGGTGAAGGTGATGCAGGCGCTGGCCCAGCAGATTGGTGTGAATGAGACCTTGGTGCTGGTCACCCACAAGCTCGAAATGCTGCAACTCGTCGACCGGGTCATCGTCGTGGCTGACCATCGAATTGTGATGGATGGCCCTAAAGGCGAGGTCCTGGCGCGGCTGCAAGGTGCGCCGCAAGCACCCACCCCACCGAATGGACCCGCTGCGCCGTTGGGAGCTGCCGCATGAAAAAGACACCCTACTTTTCCCAGACGGGCGCGATCCGGGTCCCAATGCTCAGCGTGTTGTCACTCGCGCTGGTGGCGGGCTTGTTGTGGGCAGCTTATTTTGATATCGATCAGACGGTGCGTGCCCAGGGACAGATTATTCCGATTTCCCGCACCCAGGTGATACAAGTTGCGGACGGGGGCGTTCTAGAAAAATTGACGGTGGTCGAGGGGCAGACGGTGGTTGCCGGTGAAGTCCTGGCTATGTTGGAAAAAGAGCGCGCCAATGCGGGTGTCGACGAGAGCCGGGCGCGGGTCGCCACGCTGGGCGCCGCCCTGACCCGTGCGCGCGCCGAGGCCCAAGAGAAAACGCCCGTGTTCAGCGCTGAAAGCCGCCATTATCCAGAAGCGGTGGCCGAACAAATGGCCTTGTTTACGCAAAAGCGCAAGAGTTTGGACGCAGATTTGGCGACATTGCAGGAAAGCTTGGCTTCCGCCCGCGACGAGTTGCAGGTCAATGAGTCACTATTTGCCACCGGGGACATCAGCAAACTCGAACTGATGCGGGCTAAACGGCAGGTGTCCGAACTCGATGGCAGGATCGCGTCGACCCGAAACAAGTTTCTCCAGGACGCTCGCCTTGAGGCCACCAAAATTCAAGACGATCTGAGTTCTACCCGGTACAAGCTCGACGAGCGCCAAAGCGTGCTGCAACACACCGAATTGACAGCGCCGATGGACGGAGTCGTCAAAAGCCTCCGGGTCAACACGATCGGCGGCGTGTTGCGCGCGGGGGATGAACTCATGCAAATTTCGCCCACCGAGGGTGATCTGGTGCTTGAACTCAAGATCATGCCGGTCGACATTGGAAACCTGAAGGTAGGTCTTCCCGCGTCCATCAAGCTCGATGCTTTTGACTACTCCATCTATGGCAGCTTGCTCGGCAAGCTGGAGTACATCAGCTCAGACACGCTTACCGAGCAGGGCCAACGCGGCGAGGCGGTTGTTTTTTACCGGGCGCGGGTGACCGTCAACCGTGACAACCACAACCCCAAACTGCCCCGTTCTTTCCTGAAGCCAGGCATGACGGCTACGGTGGACATCCAGACTGGCAGCCGCTCGGTGTTGACCTATTTGATCAAGCCCATCACCAAGGCGTTTCAGGGCGCGGCAACCGAGCGCTGACGGCTTGGGGAAAAGGCAGAGTTTCCCCAGGCCTTGGTCTGACCCCGGGGAACGCACAGCGCGGTTTAAGCCTTGGTTTTGGCCTTTACCTTCAGACGCCAAGCGTGCAGCAAGGGCTCGGTGTAGCCGCTGGGCTGCGCCAGGCCTTTGAAAACCAAGTCGCACGCTGCTTTGTAAGCCATGGACGTCTTGAAGTGACCTGCCATGGGCTGGTAGGCAGCATCACCGGCGTTTTGTTGGTCCACCACCCCGGCCATGCGCTCGAAAGTCTCCTGCACTTGCTTTTTGGTGACCACGCGGTGCAGCAGCCAGTTGGCGATGTGCTGACTTGAAATACGCAATGTGGCGCGGTCTTCCATCAGGCCCACATTGTGGATATCCGGCACCTTGGAGCAGCCCACGCCTTGGTCCACCCAACGCACGACGTAGCCCAGGATGCCTTGGGCGTTGTTGTCGAGTTCCTGCTGCTTGTCCGTGGCGCTCCAGTGGGGCGTGGCCGCCACGGGAATGGTCAAAAGGTCGTTTAACAACGCGGCGCGTTCTTTCTTAACGTCGATGGATTCGAGGGACTTTTGTACGTCGCTCACCAGCACCTGGTGGTAGTGCAGCGCGTGAAGGGTGGCGCCGGTGGGGCTGGGCACCCAGGCCGTATTGGCGCCGGCTTTCGGGTGGGCGATTTTTTGCTCAAGCATGGCTTTCATCAAGTCCGGCATGGCCCACATGCCTTTACCAATTTGCGCTTTGCCACGCAGACCGCAGGACAGCCCGACGAGTACGTTGTTGCGCTCATACGCCTGAATCCAAGCACTGGTTTTCATATCGCCCTTGCGCACCATGGCGCCTGCGTGCATGGCGGTGTGCATTTCGTCGCCGGTGCGGTCTAAAAATCCGGTATTGATAAATGCCACCCGGCTGCTGGCCGCGGCGATGCAGGCCTGGAGGTTGACGCTGGTGCGGCGCTCCTCGTCCATGATGCCGAGTTTGACTGTGCTTGCGGGCAGGCCGAGCATTTGCTCGACACGGCCAAAGAGCTCGTCCGCGAACGCCACTTCGGCGGGGCCATGCATTTTGGGTTTAACGATATACACCGAGCCCTTGCGCGAGTTACGCACCAGTCCTGCGGCAGCGTCTTTTTTGGTGCGCTTGAGGTCGTGCAGGGCGATGGTGGTGGTGACCACGGCGTCCAAAATGCCTTCTGGAATTTCGCGGGTGTGGCCCGCGGCGTCGGTATAGGTGATGGCCGGGTTGGTCATCAGGTGCCCGACATTGCGCACAAACATCAGTGAGCGGCCATGCAGTGTGACCGGTTTGCCGTCGGCGCCGGTGTACACGCGGTCGGCGTTCAGGCCGCGGGTAAATGTTTTATCGCCTTTGTGAATCGTCTCGGTCAAGGTGCCTTGCAAGATGCCTAGCCAATTGCTGTAAGCCAGCACCTTGTCGTCGGCGTCAACCACGGCCACCGAGTCTTCGAGATCCAAGATGGTGGACAAAGCGGCCTCGAGCACCACGTCGCAGACGCCCGCAGCATCGGTCTTGCCTATGGCGGTGTTGCGGTCAATGCGGATGTCCAGGTGCAGGCCGTTGTGCTGAAGGAGGACCGCAAAAGGGTCTTTCGCCGTGCCTTGAAAACCGACAAATTGCGCGGGATTCAGCAAACTGGTGTTGCTACCGTCTTTTAGCTTGATAGCCAGCTTGCCGCCTTTGACGCTGTAGGCGACCGCATCAAGGTGAGACCCTTTGCGCAGGGGCGCAGTGCGGTCCAGCACATGGCGGGCGTAGGCAATGACTTTTTTTCCACGCTTGGGGTTGTAGGATTTGCCGGTGGCGCTGACTTTGGTGGCGCCACCGTCTTCGGAGATGACGTCAGTGCCATACAACGCGTCGTACAAACTGCCCCAGCGTGCGTTGGCAGCGTTCAGGGCATAGCGTGCGTTGAGGACTGGCACCACCAACTGCGGCCCGGCTTGCATGGCCAGTTCGGCATCCACGTTCTTCGTCGTAATGCGGGTCTTTTTGGGGACCGGTACCAAGTAGCCAATGCTTTCCAGGAACGCCTGGTAAGCCGCCATGTCGGTAATCGGGCCGGGATGCGCTTGGTGCCAGGCGTCGATTTCGAGTTGCAGACGGTCACGCTCCGCTAACAGGGCAATGTTCTTGGGGGCCAAATCGGCGACGATGGCATCAAAACCCTTCCAAAAGTCTTGAGAACTGATGCCGGTGCCTGGCAACACCTGGCTGTCGATGAACTGCTGCAGCACGGTGGCGACTTGCAGGCGGGCGATGGAAGTGCGGGCGGTGGCCATGAATGGTTTTTCCTTTTCGACAAAAAGCGGAGGGTGGCTGCGTGGGGCGGTCGCGCGCGCGCGGTGCAAAAATGTACTTCGCTAATGTATTCCATCCTTAAGCGGATACTATGTTGGAAATTCGCAATCCATTCATGACAAAAATGAACGCAAATCAAGCCCTCCCGCTTGCCGGCATCCGCGTCGTTGAGTTCACCCACATGGTGATGGGTCCGACTTGCGGCATGGCACTCGGCGATTTGGGCGCCGAGGTGATCAAGGTCGAGCCGCTGACGGGCGACAGTACGCGCCGCCTTTTGGGCAGCGGCGCCGGGTTTTACCCCTTGTTCAACCGCAACAAAAAAAGCATAGCGCTGGACCTGCAAAGTCCGAAAGGCCGAGAAGTGGTGCTGCGCCTGATTGCCACCGCCGATATCGTGAGCGAAAACTTCAAAACGGAGACCATGCAAAAGCTCGGGCTGGATTACGCGACATTGAGTCAACGCGACGAGCGCCTGATTTATGTCAGCCACAAAGGCTTTTTGCCCGGTCCCTACGATCACCGTACCGCCTTGGACGAAGTGGTTCAAATGATGGGCGGATTGGCCTACATGACCGGACGTCCTGGGGACCCCCTGCGCGCCGGCTCCAGCGTCAACGACATCATGGGCGGCCTTTTTGGTGCCATGGGGGCGATGGCCGCGCTGATGCAGCGCCAGCAAACGGGCAAGGGCCAGGAAGTGCAATCCGCGCTGTTTGAGAACAACATCTTTCTGGTGGCGCAGCACATGCTGCAGTTTGCCGTCACCGGTCAGGCCGCCGCACCCATGCCAGAGCGGATTTCCCCCTGGGGAATTTATGACGTGTTCAGCGTACAAGGGGATGCGCAAATCTTTTTGGCGGTCGTTGGCGATACGCAATGGCGGGTGTTTTGTGAGGCCTTCGGCTTTGACGACCTGTTCGCCGATGCCCGCCTGGCCACCAACAACGACCGGGTCCGCGCGCGCGACTGGATGATGCCGATGCTGCGTGCCCGACTGGCCGAGCGCAGCGCCGTGGAGTTGGCAGAGGTGTTTGAGCGCCATGGCCTGCCGTTTGCGCCCATCACCGACCCGCAGCACCTTTTTGACGACCCGCACCTGCAAGCCACTGGGGGACTGGCGCCCATGACGCTCCCCGATGGGCGGCGCACTGCCACCCCCTTGCTACCGCTCACGCTGGACGGCCAGCGTCTTGGCCTGCGGCTCGACCCGCCCCGGCTGGGCGAACACAGCCGCGCGCTCTTGCAAAGCCTGCAATACAGCGACCGCGAGATTGCCGATCTGGTCGAGGGCGGAGTGGTACTGGCACCGCAGTAGCCATGGACAAGCTCAAGCAGCTCGAGACCTTTGTCTCCGTCGCACAACGTGGCAGCCTGACCGCAGCGGCGCGCGCCTGGGGGTTGGCGCCGGCCATCATTGGCCGGCGATTGGACGCCTTAGAGGCGCGTTTGGGCGTCAAGCTGTTGTTGCGCACCACTCGACGCATCAGCCTGACCCATGAGGGCAGCGCATTTTTAGAAGATTGTCAGCGCCTGCTTGCCGACTTGGCTAACGCCGAGGCCAGTGTCAGCGCGGGCGGTGTGCAGGCCAGCGGACATTTGCGGGTGACGGCGCCGGGAGGCTTTGGCCGGCGACACGTCGCCCCTCTAGTGCCGCTGTTTCGCGAGTTGCACCCGGAGGTCACGATTTCCCTGAACCTGAGCGACCGTTTGGTGGACATGGCGGTCGAAGGTTTTGACTGTGCGGTGCGCGTGGGCGATATGCCAGATTCGTCCTTGGTCAGCGTGCGCTTGGCCGACAACCGTCGCCTGTGCGTGGCCACACCCGCCTTTTTGGCGCGGTATGGCCGGCCGCAGCAACCCAGTGACTTGGCACATTTTGACTGCCTGACTTTGTCCAGCGACGCGTCGCAGACCCGTGGCTGGGCCTTTCAGGTACCCAAGGGCGATGGTTTTGAAGTGACCTACCTGCGCCCGTCGGGCCCGATGGATTGTTCGGATGGGCAGGTGCTGCACGACTGGTGCCTGCGAGGTTGGGGTATCGCCTGGCGCAGCACGTGGGAGGTGGAGGCCGAGATTGCAGCGGGTC
>Ga0214921_10002304_pt1 | contig 31258 bp, 33 predicted proteins | sample LL1505_MetaG_FD_177992 | JGI IMG/M metagenome (GOLD analysis project Ga0214921, IMG submission 177992) | Freshwater microbial communities from Lake Lanier, Atlanta, Georgia, United States - LL-1505 | ecosystem: Environmental > Aquatic > Freshwater > Lake | place: USA: Georgia | collected... | reverse complement strand
CAGCGCCTGGTGCCAGCAAGCATGCCACTAAAACTTTGATCAGTCGGGGCGACAGGATTCGAACCTGCGACCTAGTGCTCCCAAAGCACCCGCGCTACCAAGCTGCGCCACGCCCCGTGTCTCAGCCATACTAGTGGGTAACAGGATTCCTGGCGAAACAAGTTGCTGCAACGGGTCTGGGGCTTTCACCAGATAAACCCATCTGAGCCCATCCAAATGACCGTTGTCACTCGCTTGTCACTCGGGTGTCACTCGCCCCACTCCGCCTAATGCCGAGTCGAAATCACGCTCCAAGCTGGGTCATTGGCCTGAGAAACCAGCTAGCCACAACAGTTGGCCCTGCTTACCGAGTGACAGAACAACGGGGAAAGGCCAAGTTGTATGTCCGCTTTAGCAATGGCAGCCGCGCCACCTCAGTACTCTCACTTAAGTGGGTTCCTGCACAGGCCGGCGCTATCCAGAGGGCTGTAGAGGAGATAGCTCAAACGATGGCGGCTGGTCGAACTTTTAAGGATGCGGTTGAAATACTTAACGGGACTATTGGCATTACCTCACTGGTACCTAATGCCCATCCTGGAGCCGCAGCAGAACAGTTACTAAGCTCCTGATGTCATTTAACGTAGGGCTAATCCATCTGGCTGCCGCTAGCTGGTAACACCTAAAGCATGCCTCGAATTGGGCCATTACCGCGCCTTTGGTCTGGATATCTCCAGCGACCTCTTCCTTCCAGAGTTCATCGCTACGTTGCCATCGCCTCAATCGGCTGAAGGAGTTTCCATTTCAGCCGGAAGTCGGCAAGATTGGCCGCCAATACAAGCCAGTCCCCACAGCAGCGCCACGGTACAGATGAGCCCCGGCGATTGGCGCCTTGAACTGGAGGGCATTGGTTGGTTCCGTGCCTTTGGTGGGCGGCAGCTCAGTTGGGAACGTTGGGATGACAGCGTCAGCGATCGGGATCTGCGTACCTTTCTGGTTACCAGTGGTTTGGCGGCCTTGGTGATCCAGCGAGGAGGTTTGGTATTGCACGGGACCACAGTGGTACGTGAAGGCCATGCGGTGTTGCTACTGGGTTCCCCTGCCAGCGGGAAGTCAACGCTGGCTTGGTGTCTGTTGCAGAAGGGGTGGCAATTGCTTAGCAGTGAATTAACTGTGGTTGATGCCCATGGCTTGGTAGCGCCAGGCATTCAGCAGTTAAAGCTCTGGCACGACTCTACTGTGGCATTGGACGTCGACTGGCAGAAACTGCCGCCAGTGCGAAGGGGCCTGAAGCGTTGTGCCTTGGGCTCTTCAGAATTGCCGGTAGCAGTGGATCCCACGCCCCTGGCTTTGATCTATGACCTAGGTCGAAGGAAACCAACAAATCTGAAGAGCGAAAAGGAGAACCTCAAAGACGATTCGAATGCCAACCAAGAAGAGGAGTCAAGTTCGTCTGAACAACAGCTCTTCAGGGCTTGGTCTCGGAAATCAGAACGGGGAGCCTTGCTGACACTGCGCAACCAGGCCTATCAACCGCGCTTCTATCGAGCAATGGAGCAGGAAGCAAGTCTGTTCATGCAGGCCAGTTATCTACTTAAACGCGTGCCAGTACATTCATTAAATGCGCCAGATGGTATCACTACAATGCGTAATGCTTTGGAGGGCGTGGATCTATTCAATCCGGAATCTCTTTTTAGGCAAGAAGAGCATCTTGCTGCAGTGGAGATTGAATCATGAGTGCCATAGATACAGAGTATTGGTATTTGGCATCCTATCCAAAATCAGGCAATACCTGGTGCCGGGTGTTCATCTCCGAACTGCAGCGGCTTGCAGCCAAGTCTGAACCTCAAGAACTGAACTTAAACCGAGATATAGAAACTGGGGCAATCGCCTCTTCTCGCCATTGGCTCGACGATCAACTTGGTGTAAATAGCTGCGACTTGAGCTTTGCAGAACTTGACCCACTCCGTGGACGAGCAGGGGAAAGTGCGTGGTTATTCGCAGAAGGAGAACGCTTTCACAAGGTGCATGATGCATTCAAATCACCCGATTCCCATGGTCGCCCCGTTGTAAGCACCGCCGGCTGCCGTGGTGTGGTGTATATCCTGCGGCACCCAGAAGATGTGGTGGTATCTCTCAGTCATTTCTTCTCCTGGCCATTGGAAAGGTGTGTTGACTATCTTCTGGATCCCACTGCTGCACTTATGCCTGGAGAACGACACGGTGGGCATCAGGTGCGCCAACACATGGGCCGCTGGGATCAACACGTCCGTTCCTGGGCCGATCAGCCTGAGTTACCGCTCTTGGTATTGCGCTATGAAGACATGCTGGCAAAAGGACCTGAAACTTTTATGACATTGGTCCAATTTTTGGATCTACCGACAGAACCAGTCTTGGTAGAACAGGCCTTGGCAAACACGTCCTTTGAAAAACTCAAGAAATTAGAGGAGCAAGTGGGTGGTTTTGCAGAGAAACCTGAAGGCTGTGAGCGATTCTTCCGATCGGGACGTACTGGCGAGGGGGCCGAGCAGCTCTCGATTGAGCAACGAATGCGATTGGCCAAAGGTCTAGGAGAAATCATGGAACGCTTTGACTATGAGGGCGTGGAGCTTGGCTGATCCGCAGATCGAGTTTGTCTTTGGACGAGTTGACGATGCATTAAAAGCTGAATTGCAAGCATTTTGGCTGAAGCATCAAGGAGATTTTCATTCTGAAATCATGGCTTTTCGGGTTCTGAGTGATAGTGAATTCACGACGTCAAGCCTGCAGCCACGACCTCTAAGGCGTCAGCCAGCGGCGATCGCCCGCTCTGCCGAAGGAGAGATTATAGGAATTATTTTTATGGTATTAAGAGAACTTGAGCCAAGTCTAGGCCTCGGCTCTCATGCTTATTTTCAACGGATGTATGTCTTGCCTTCAGAAAGAAGATGGAAGCTGACAAATCGGCTATTCAAGACGTTCTTGAATGGTTTTAATGGCAATCCACAGCTGCGTGATTATAGGGCCGCGGTATTGATAGCGGAAAATGTTAATCCCGGTCTGCAGCAGGCATTTGCACGGAGATATTTTGCTCGTCTTGGTTTCCGTATGCTAGGACGTAATAAGCTTGGGGGCGAGGTTTGGACTAAAGAGCTCCAAACACTTTTTGTTTTCTGAGATGCTAACCCTCGATTACACTCACCACCTGCTTCTCCAAACCAATCTCCAGCCAAGCTTGAACGTCTGCAAGGCAGTCATCTGATCTCACGTTGTACTCCGCTTGCAAGCTTGCACAGAGTTCCGCCAAGGTTGGCTGGGAGGTTAGGGCATGCCAAATCGCTGAGCCCGAATCATTCAGCACCAGATAGTCGCAGGTGCTGCTTTGAAACAAGGCCACTTCGCCATCAAGATCAGTCACTACGGCCTGGGGATGCTGTTTGAAACGTTTGGTGTGACTTAACATCTGGCCCACGAAGATTGTTTAGGAGAATTAAGAGCCATAATAGGATATATTTTAATGAAAGCATGCCTCGCCCACGGCGATTTCTGCCGGATGGCTCTTCCTTTCGTATCACGCCCTGTTGCAGTAGTTTTAAGTTTATAATTGCTAAAGGATTGAGAAGGGATATGCTGCTGGCAGTACTCGCTAAGGCGCCAACCAAAATTCCGCACAAGTTGTATGCGATATGCCTGATGGTAATTAACCTGCACGTGCTGATGTGCCCAGATGATGTCTCCCAGTTGCCCCGTTTGATGCACTGGATTGGATGGTATTCAACAATGGCACTCAACTGCCTGATTCGACGTTGCGGGCACTTCTGGGAAGCACAGTATTGCCACTGCGATTGCCCCAAGAGTACACAGAGGGTTGCTGAATACCTTGTGATGAATCCACGCCAATCCAATGGCAGCAGGTATAAGGAAAGGATTTTATGACCCCTATAGCAACTACGGGCGCTACGGCAGGTTGGATGCTGATGGCATCAGTGAATGGCATCCAAGTTTTTTGCAACTGGCAGCAAGGCTGAGCGGTTGCTCAAAGCGATATCAAAACTTTTGCACCAAGTATCGCCATCACGCCAAAGGAGCACCCAAGTGCCACTGGGGATCAAGGATGCTGAAGCGACTGGTGGATAAAGGCAGAAGTAGCAGTAAGAGCAAGCGAATATCACCAGGTCAACAACAACTACCGTTTGCATTTGATATCAGGCTCAATCAAATACCTGATAACTAGCAACAAATTGCAGTGAGATTTAGGCGCGCCAATGGAATCCGTGATGGAGATAGGAAGCGAAGCATTTGGTAACTGCTTTGGAGGAATATTTGTGTCAGTAGAGGTGGAATATGAAGACAGATGGCTTTGCTGCGAGCAGAAACATTTGAGGATTATTTAGGCAGTTAAAGCGAGTCACAATCGGCAGCGGAGGTAAGTCATGGTGCCAGGTATCGGATGTGCTTTTAGGTGCTTTGTAAGTTATTGAAGAAATAAAAAGCCCCTGTGGCTGCAGGGGATTGGTGATTAGACATCCGTGTAGGTCATGCTGCATTTAATAACCATATAACTTAATGTGGCAAGATCGGGTCACATCACCATCCGCCTTCTCCGTTTGGCATTTAGTTTGATCGTGCACTCGCACATTCCTGTGTTTTACGCTATCAGTTAGCGCTTGCATCACAGGTGTCTGCCAAGCTTTCTTCTCACTTTGAGTTTTATAGGCATTGCCACCAAAGCGATATTTGATATCACCTGAAACACGGCTTTCAAAGGCTACATCGTAGGAATAGTTGATGCCTAGGGTTAAGCCGGGAGCGATATTGTACCCAAGCCGCCCGAGCAATCCCGACCCATTAATAAATCTATCACTTTGATAATAGTAACCAATGGAGGCATTGAAATCAGGCGTGATGGCATAACCCACATCTAGCCCATAGGTGTCCAGTGCGCCACCTCTGTAGATGTTGTTCAACTGGTATGAGCTGGTGCCAACGGGAACCAGTGCATAGGCATTGAAGTTCCAGGTATTAGAGACCGCTTCTAAACCCGCTGCCACCTGTTGATAAAAAACAGTGGATGAATTTCTTACATTCACGCCCGTATCAGCTGCGCCTGTTGCCATTGGGCGGCTGTCATAACCAGCATTCACACCAAACATCCAGGAGCGATCACTGTTTAACCAGCGATAACCCAGACGGCTTGAAGTTGAGATGGTTCCACCTTGAACGGTTGTATTAATAATGCTGCTGTAGTTACTGTAATCACTGAAGTTTACGTTCGCCAGTGCATCAAGAAAGAAGACGCTGTTATCACCAACCACCAAGGGCAGAAAGCCACCTATGCCTGCTTCATTTGGGGTTCCAGCCCCTTGGGTCTGCCCTTGAATGCCGATATTGGGTTTAACGGCATCTTTCAGAGAAACCCCCATCACCCCAAGGTCTTTCGCCGTGCCCTGGCTGGGATTGGCGACTTCTGCTTTGGCAGCGCCAAATGATATTGATGCCAGTGCCCAGGCTGCGGTGCCAGTGAGGGAGAGTGAAAGGCGGATAGAAGAATGCATGTCTCTATGGCCTTGCAGGAAAGGAAATTTGTGATGATTTTCAACGCTGTGTTCTCGGGCAGGAGGCACCCAAGGGCCTGAGCTCCCTCAAATGAGGGACAAACCGCCGGTGAATGCCAGGGAATTCTGATAATTGATTGCCGTCCTCGGCTTGCGCTGAATCGCGGGGGGCGCCCCCTGAGCGTTGTGACTTAAGTGTTTGCAGATCCAGCCAGCACGCTCTCGAATTCACGAGCATCGGTAAATTGATTCTCGGCTTGCCGATAACTCCGGTATGAATCTGGTCACCGATATGCCCAGGCTCAACGGGATTAAGGCATCCACGATGGGATGGCTGTTGAGTAGTGATATCCGTCTTAGCGCGGGCTTTGCATCCTCCCGCAGGCTACTTTTGTATGGCTTATATCAATCGATTCAGAGTCGCCGCCGGGCGTCTTTCGTGGTCACCACCGCCGCTGAAGTGATCGAGGGGCTCAACCATCACAGGCCCGGGGTCTTGATCATTACTCCCAGACTTGAGGCCGGTGACGGGCTCGCCTTGGCAATACAGGCCCGATCCTTGGTGCCCGACATCCGCACGATTGTTCTTTGTGATCAGGATCAAGACGATCTGTTGGAGGCAGGCCGCGTTGATGTCGATGCTGTCGTTACGGAGCAGGAGTGCTTCGGAGTCGATCAACAGCTGCGAAACATGCTCATCAGCCTCGCACTGGGTCGGCGTTACCGCTCTCCAGCGGTACAAAGCCTTCTGCTGGAGGAGGAGAAGGGATGGCGAAATCCGCCTCCGGATCTGACTCCTCGAGAACAGCAGCTTGTGGATCTGTGGGTGGAGGGCCTGGGGGACAGGGAGGTAGCCGATCGGCTGGGTGTTAGTTATGAGACTGTGCGCAGCCATGGCAAGACGTTACGCAAGAAGCTTGGGGCGAACACCCGTTCTCAGCTGGTACTCAAGGTGTTGTCACTGGGGCTCTCCCGTGCGACGGGCTTCTGAGCCGGTATCAACACAATGAACTCCATCCACCTCCAACGGCCCACCACCGAATAGTCCCGCTATACCACTGACAAGTTGGCGGATCTCTCCCGCACTTTTGACCCTCGGAACCTCAAGACCAGGAAGCAGGGCACAGCAACCCTAACCAACTGGCCCTGGAAAACCATTGCAAGACATCTCCATAGAAGAGCACCCGGGTGGTGCTGGGAAATTCAGTTGGCTCAGGGCATTTAGTATCTACCGGACTAGAGGGACTATCGTTTAGCCACAATTTAAACAGGTGACAGAATTCGACTTAAATCGCGAAAGAATTATAAACCCCTTTTTCTGATGATAATATAGTCGAGCCACTCTAGCCTTAATCTCATTTGCATGGCAGCAATGAAATTTCTTTTATTTATTTATGATTAACTTGATCCCTGAGGCCAAGATGTAGTTCGCATTCTCCTGGGAGGGACATTGGAGCTTTCCCGCCAAATACTTACAGTGCTGCTTGGCGCCAGCGGGCAAGTTGTTGGGGATAAAGACCTCTCTCTCTGTAATAGGCACCTAGATCAACACCGCTAAGGCCAGCGGCTTGTATTACAGCAGCCAACTTATCGCTTGAACCCCATTCTTCTGCAGCACTACTGCTGGCAGGCACTAATTCCCCTTCTCGTTTCCATAGGTGCCTCCAGCTATAAAGCGTTTGACGGCTAATACCTGTAGCCCTTGATATTTCAGTAACTGTTTCCCTGCTGGGCGGACTCATCCGTTTGCGAATTTCACCACGAAATTGTGCGTCGTAAATCGGTCTCATTGTTCATCGGTTGCACCCCCTGGTTTCTTTGATACGAGCGGACTTCTTTGCTGATACAGGGGGGGGGCGGCTCAGGTGCATGGCCGTGTTAGCCAGGCCTTCATACAGCGAACATCGCCTGAAGAACACCCAGCAGCTCATTGAGCGTAGTGTCCGACAGTCTCCCCAAATGCTTGACGAGACGCTCCCTATCAACAGCTCTCAGCTGATCAGCCATAACATGAGCGTCTTTACCATCAAATGTGCAACGCACTCGAAAAGGGTATGGATGACCGCCAGTTGTGAGCGGCGCAACGATAAAAGTGCTTAGGTGAGAATTCAGATCGTCCGGCGAAACGATGACACAAGGCCTCGTCTTTCTGATTTCAGATCCGCGAGTTGGATTCAACGCGACAAGGAAGATATCGCCTCTTGAGACGTGTTCTTCAGTCACCAGGACCAATCTTCATCATCAAACCGAGTAGCGGTCATCTCATCGATAAGTCCCTCCGGCTGGAACGCCGCCGCCGCCTCTGCCCAGCCAGCCCTCGGTTGAGCCAACGGCCTAATGGTCAAAACCCCTGGAGCCACCTCGATCTCGACTTCGTCAGCCAGCCCCGCAACCTCAAGCATCGGCTTGGCGAGACGGACCCCTCTCGAGTTGCCGATTTTGACCAGCTTCGCTCGAACCATGGCCACGGCCTTCAAACGTACTCACATTGTAGCCACGCATGCGACTTCCGCGCATCTCCCTGCTCTGGCCGCACCGCGATTTGGTGCTCATTCAGCACAGCAGCAGGAGAACCTGGCTATGGGGATGCTGATGACCTTGGACTTGGCGCAATTGGCAATCCAATTAGCGCACCTAGTATTCCTGCAGTTCAGTTGGGTGTAAATCTTGGCGGACCAATTAATCGGCGCGGATTGCGGTAAAAAGGCTGGGTTGAGCTGGAGCGTTTAGTAGAGGATGCTGAAAAGAAACCCCAGCTGGCTCGGGCATTACGTCATTGCCGTAGCAATCCAGAACTAGTGCTAGCAGCAAGAAGGATTGCTGATCAAAAAGAACATAAACAACATAATCAGCCTGTACATTTAAGTAATTAGTAGAGTTATTGCCTTAGTTATTGGTGATTCCTAGTAATGCCATGGTTAGAGCTTGCGAAGCGTGAGCAAGGAGGTGAGCGGTTCGTTGATGAAAGTATCTATGGCGCTGGTGTGGGATAGCAGGATCCGCAGAATTTCTGCTGTGCTTGTGTTACCTACCACCAGCCAGATCACCTTTGGTGGCGCACCAAGTAGCAGGCTGAGTCCGCGGAAGTCGTCGTCTTTGCTGACGATCGTGTAGCCGTTTTCGGATGCACATCACAAACGTGCTTGCTACCCGGGAACGGCTCTGAGAGTAGGGCCGTGAGCCTTGGGCTCAAGTTTTCATCCAGCAAAAAACGGCTTGCCATATCCCCGCTCAGGCCACGGTTAGTTCACTAAGGCGTTTCTCACGCTCAGCGGCATAACGCAGCACCGCTTGGATATGTTCTGCTCTGAGATCAGGGAAATCAGTGAGGACCTCTTCCTGGCTCATGCCACTGGCCAAATATTCGAGTACATCCGACACCGTGATACGCGTTCCGCTTACACACGCCTTACCGCTGCGCACCCCCGGTGTGCAGGTAATTAAAAGGAAAGGGAGCTCATGGGAGGCAGGGCGATTGAAAAAGGGTTTCACTGAAGGTTATTCAGGGCGTAAGACCACGTTGCCTTTCCTTTGGTGAACAAAACACTAAAGCGCCACCTTCTGCTCTGATGCAGCCTTCTACTACTAGATGGCTACAAGTAAAGCTGCGGCAAGATAGAAAAATATGGCTAAATCTTGCACCTGTTTTTTTGGCGAGCTGCAACTGCTTTCGCGCTTAGCTGTTTAACACCTGTTGCTGCAGCTGAATTCAGGGTGCTTTCTGTGGGTGATGGCGACACCATTCGCGTATCTACTCCCAGCGGCGCAAATAAAACCACAGTGCGTTTGGCTTGTATTGATGCACCAGAAACCAGCCAGGTATTGGGCATTGATGCTCGCCAGGCACTGCAGGCAGAATTACCAATAGGAACTGAGGTTGGGTTGCGCCTTAAGGCCACTGATCGTTACGGGCGCACAGTGGCTGAGGTCCTCAGGGGCAACACAAACATCAACCAAGCATTGGTGGCAGCAGGTGCTGCCTTTGTTTATTGGCAATACATCGAAGGCTGTGACCGTGAAACCTACTCACGCCTAGAAAATGAAGCACGCTTAAAAAGCCTTGGCATATGGCAGGTGCCCGGTGGCATTCAACGGCCCTGGGATTACAGAAGGGGTAGGAAGAGTGGTATTGGTTGAGAAATAAAGGCATAACAAATGTTGAATGAAAGCGGCAGATATGGCGTCACTGTGGCCGAGAAGCTCCTAGAGATTACGGATGTTGGAGCTCCGCTCAAAGATATGTGATACCCATTAACATCTTACTAACTAGTTCTGCTTTAAAAGCCCTGGGGACGCTTACGAACGCTAAAAAGTTCCACGTTATCGTTTGCGGTAACAGGATTTACATCTACACGTTTGGGTATAGCCATCACATTAAATGCTAAAGACCAACGTTCACCATCGCCTCGAAAAGGAGCCACTGAATGGGGTTGCCAGGCAGGAAATATGTAGAAATCACCAGGAACAGGCAACACATATTCAGCCATGCCGGTGCGAAAGCTTTGGATGTGCCATTCCTCAGGGCCATACAAACACAATTGGCCATCAAAACTATTGCTATTGATCTGGGGCGGAACCTGTAAAAAGATCACCCCAGAGAAACTACCGCCGTGGGTGTGGGTTGGGTTGTAATCACCCGAGCGCTGCACATTTAGCCATAAATCAACCATCTGCAATCCATAGCGCCCCTCTGCCCAGGGTCCACGCCCCTGGGGCGGCAAGCGATCGATCACATGGCGGATCCAACGCTCACACCCAGGCAAGATCACGCCGCGGCAGAGCTCCTGCACAGCTGGTTGTTGGGGGCCAAGTTCAAGCTGCAGTGCAAGCTGACCGGCAAGTTTGTGGGAGGCATTAGGGCTGCGCTCAGGTGCCTTCAACACCTCTTTAGCCAAAATCTGCAATGAAGAGAGCAAAGTTTTGGCCAGGTTGCCTTTGAGCAAATAGCGAGGAAAAAGCTCCAACACCTCCATGGTGATGTCCAAAAGTTCAGGCTGAGGCTAGGTGCTAACTCAACTCATCAAGTAAGCGCTCAACACTGTTCACCTTGTCTTCAAGGCTTTGCTGGCGATCAACTCTGGTATTTAGATGAATAGTGCTGAATAAACGGGGGCAACCCATGGCATGGAGCTGCTCATGGCAACTACGCACCGCAGCAAACACCTCATCCCATTCGCCTTCGATAGCAGTGCCATTCGAATGGAGTTGAATTTTTAAGCCAGCTGCTGTTAGCAGCCGCTCACAGGTGGCGATATAAGGCGAAAGGTTTACGCCCACACCCACTGGTACCACACACAAGTCGACAATTACCTTCATGGCAAAACGCCGTAACTACACCATCATCGCCCCGCACCATGACAGGCTCAAGGCAGTAGCAGCAAAACACTGATCAGCCTCCAGGATGTAACAAAAGACTTTGGGGTAAAAACCTTGCTCCACAAGGTGAATCTCGAAGTTGGCGCACGGGAACGAATGGGCCTAATCGGCACCAATGGTTCCGGAAAATCCACCCTGTTGAGATTGATGGCAGGCCTAGAACCGCCGGGTGGCGGCAGCGTGCAAATAAACACTCGCAGCAAAGTGATCTATGTGGATCAAAACCCAACCCTTGATCCAAATCGCACGGTGCTTGAGCAGGTATTTGCCGACAGCGGTGAAAAGATGCAAGTGGTAAAAAGCTATGAAAACATCACTCTTCAATTACAAGAAAATCCAACAAGTAGCAATTTATTAGCAGAACTTGGCAGCCTTAGCGGCCGCATGGATCAACTAAATGCCTGGGAATTAGAACGCCAATGCCATGAAGTGCTGAGCCGGCTTGGCATAAATGATCCAAACCGTAAGGTGGGTGAACTTTCAGGTGGTTATCGCAAACGCTTAGCTTTAGCCGCAGCATTGGTAGCAGAACCCGATGGCCTATTGCTAGATGAACCAACAAACCATTTAGATGCACTTGCAACAGAATGGCTACAAGAATTCCTTGCCCGCTTTCCAGGGGCATTAGTGCTTATCACCCACGACCGGTATTTTCTAGAAAGGGTAACAAACACAATAATTGAATTAGAAGCAGGTAATTTAAAACGTTATCCTGGTAATTATGGTGCTTATCTTGAATTAAAAAACCAAGAAGATATTGCTGATGCAGCGCAGCAACGGGCCTATCGCTCAGTAATGCGCCGCGAAATGGAATGGTTAAAACGCGGCCCCAAGGCTAGAAGCACAAAGCAAAAAGCCCGCATTCAACGAATTGCTGAAATGCGAGAACAAACATTTAAACCAGTAAAAGCAAAAATTGAAATGGCAAGTGCCGGCAGGCGCCTTGGTAAAACAGTTATTGAAGTTGAAAATCTGCACCGCCAGATTGGCGACCGCACGTTAATAAAAGATTTTAGCTATAGCTTCTCACCGGAAGATAGAGTGGGATTTATCGGCCCCAATGGTGTGGGTAAATCAACGTTGCTAGATCTTTTAAATGGGAAACAGGAACCGGATGGGGGCTTAGTTCAAAGGGGTGAAACCGTTGTGATCGGTTGTTTTGATCAACATTCGGAGGAACTATCAAATAATTTAAAAGTAATTGAAGTAATCAAAGAAGTAGCCGAAAGGATTGATCTAGGTCAAGGTGAATTCCTATCAGCTTCACAGCTACTAGAGCGCTTCTTGTTTCCACCCGCACAACAATATAGCCCCGTTTCTAAATTATCAGGCGGTGAAAAGCGCAGACTTCATCTCTGCAGATTGCTAATGGCAGCTCCCAATGTTTTACTGCTCGATGAACCCACAAACGACCTTGATATTCATACCCTAGGGGTTTTAGAGGATTACATTGAAGATTTTCGGGGGTGTGTAATCATAGTTTCACACGATCGTTATTTTCTAGATCGCACAATCGATCGCTTATTTTGCTTTCAAGCAAATGGCATATTAGAGCGTTTTGAAGGAAATTACAGTGAATGGCTTGAACACCAACAACAGCAAACACAAGATCAACAAAAACAACCTGCAAAAACAGTAACCGCCAACAAAAGCCAAACAACGGTTAAAGCACCTAAAACAAAATCGCGTAAGCGTAGCTTTAAAGAACAAAGGGAATTGGATCAATTAGACAAAAATTTGCCAATACTAGAGCTTGAAAAGATGAGCCTTGAGGCAAAACTAATAAATGCAAACTACGAAGAAATTGAAAATATCACCACAAAACTTGCTAGCTTATGTTCACAAATCACAAAGGGTGAGGAGCGCTGGCTTGAAATAAGTGCCCTTGAGGAAAATTGATGCTTGAGTTAAGCTGTTGAATTTAGTTTCCACATGACTGGATCTTCTGCAGCAAAATCATGCCTGCCCTTTGTTCGAAATTTATTTTTTGGATGCCTTGCCATATCAGCAACGATTAGCGTAGCAAAAGCTCAAGAATACAATAGGGTTCCCAGCTCAGATAATGCACAATATTCTGAATGTATAAAATATATTAACGCTGAATATGAAGGCGGCAGCTTAATGAGCCCCTATCGAGGTCAAACAAAAGCTGCCGCTTGGTGCACTTGTGCATGGAATGAAACCCCAGAAGATTTTAAAGGTAATCTTGGGATATATGCTGAAAGCAAGAAAGGTAAAGCACTGATGAAAACCTGTGATCAATATGCCAACTGGGGTGTTTAATTAGAAATAAAATCAAGCAACAATTGAAGGCTGGCAATACATAACCAAAAGCCAAATTGTTCCAACAACTGGAATTAAACCAATAAAAATCCATGCCCATGCTTTACCAGCATCGCGAAGGCGGCGCACAACCAAAGAAATACCGGGAATAATCGTAGCAATCGTGTAAACAGTTGCCAATGCCGCAAATACAGACGCTTGCATGGCAAGAAAGGATAATACCAGTGTAACAATCAAGTTATCTAGTATTGCAAACCAAAATGCATTCCGTACGGTTCTACCCGTAAAATCGAAGGCACGGGTCCAGAAAGCTTGATAGGCCGCAATCATTAGGAATGGGATGGATGTCACCTAAACATTAGTGGGCTAATATGAAAAAAGCAAGCCAATGCGTTCAATGTCGATTAAAAGCTGGAATTATTTTCTGATTTTCAGTGCTTTAGCTGTGGTATTACCAGCGCCAGAAAATATCTCAATGCACCTGCCATACTTCCTTCTTTGTGGATTAGGTTTAATACCATTAGCCCACGAAGCTGCAAAATTAGTAGATGAACTCATCGGCAAAGTTGGCGATAGAATCGGCAGCCTACTAAATATAACTTTAGGCAACATACTGGAATTAATCATTGCCATAACAGCCCTCAATAGCGGCCTGTATAATCTTGTAGTTATTGGAATCGCCGGCTCTGTAATTACCAACACGCTTCTAATATTGGGTATTTCAACAGTAATCGCTGGAAGGAAACAACTTAATATAGAACTTCAGGCCCATAGCAGAGCCCTTAGCACGAATCAACTGCTAATTAGCGTAACACTATTATCGATTCCATCCGTATTTTTTTGGAATGCCCTGCGTCCCCTAAGTGAAGGGAGCGAAAAGATGGATAATTTTTCAATCTATTCAATTATTGTAGCTGTTCTAATTCTTGGCTCATATTTAATGAGCTATGTGCTACAACTAGGCACCCATAGATCATTTTTTATTAAGCCAAAACAAAAAGAATCAGATCATACATCAGGCAATTCAACTAGTTTTGTAAAAATAAATTTAATGCTTGTTGTTATTACAATTGCCATGGCTTTGGTATCAAATCATTTAGTTGATGCCCTAGAATATCTAGTAAAAGGTTCCCACCTAACGCCACTGGTTGTGGGGATGTTTATCCTGCCAATATTCTCAGCCATACCAGAAGCAATAGTTAGCATTAGAGCTGCCACTAACGGGCGCATGGACATAGCAATGACCAGCACAGTTGAATCAAGTGTTCAATTGCTCCAATTTGTATTACCTTGTTTAGTTTTAATTGGAATCCCCTTACAAAATTATTTGCATCTCACCTTCCCTCCGGAGGCCCTAGCCTCACTTTTTGGAGCGGCCCTGGTGGTGCAATGGCTTACGGAAGCCAACTCATTGAATTGGTATAAAGGTATATTATTGCTAATCACCTACAGCACATTAATTACAGGCGCTGTGTTGTTAAAATAAAGGAATGCAACTTTATAATTAGTAAAATTATAAAAGAGCAATGCAATCAATTTCAACCCTAGCTCCTTTAGGCAAAGCTGCCACTTGAACGCAAGCCCTAGCAGGGGACACACCAGTGGAAAACATTTCAGCATAAATACTATTTACATCACTAAAATCGGCAAGATCAACAAGAAATACGGTAGTGCGCACCACCCGCTCTGCGCTGCAGTGGGCAGCCTCTAAAACAGCTTTCAGGTTTGATAACACCTGCCTGGTTTCAAGCCGCACATCACCTGCACCCACCATTTCACCAGTAATTGGGTGCAGAGCTATTTGACCTGAACAAAAAAGCATTCCACCTGCTTTTATCGCTTGGTTGTAGGGCCCCACCGGTGACGGTGCCTGATTGGTTTGCACCGCCTCAATTTGATCCAATTCCATGGCTGCTTAAACAGAACGCAATTATTCTTGCAGTTCAGATTTCAGAAATTATCCTTACGTGTACGAATTTCAGCTAGCACTTCAACGGGATCAATAAAACCCGTGGCCGCCTGCAGCCTGGCATCTTTGCAACGCATAAATGGATTGGTTGCCAATTCCAAATCAATCCGTGATGGCACGGTTGCCATATTCCTAGCCCGCAGATCCTGCACCTGTTGCCAACGTTCTTGAAGTGCTTGATTCGTTGGGTCTTGGCTTAGGGCAAATCGCAGATTTGCTTGCGTGTATTCATGGGCACACCACACTTGGGTATCAGGATCTAAAGCAGCAAATTGCTGCAGCGATGCCCACATCTGGGCGGCTGTTCCTTCAAATAAACGTCCGCAGCCACCGGCAAATAAGGTGTCGCCGCAAAATAATTCAGGCCCAGCTTCTCCCACCCTTGGCAAGTAGTAAGCGATATGAGCTCTCGTGTGACCAGGCACAGAAAGCACATGCAATGGCCTACCAAATAAATCCAATTGCTCACCAGCCCCTAAACCACGGGTTTGAAAAGGAATCCGCTCTCGATCAGCAGCAGCAGCCCACACCTGAGCCTTTGGCCAGTGCTGCAGCAGCTCAGGGGTGCCGCCGATATGGTCGCTGTGGTGGTGGGTGTGCAGCACCACCTCAAGGCTTAATTTGCGCCTCTCCAGCAGTTCGAGCACTGGTGAGGCAATGGCTGGATCAACCACCGCTGCCCGCCCGTCTGAACCGATCAACACAAAAATGTAGTTGTCGCGCAACACAGCTAGGCGCTGGATTTCAAGCATTACAGCCACATGTCTTGCAGCAGTTTGGCGCCATGGGCCGGTGCCGATGATTACAGTTTGATTTGGTGAACACAAGGCATGATCACGGTTGCCCTTCCCAAGGGGGCGTTACTCAAGGATTCGGTAACCCGCTTTGCTGCGGCAGGCCTTGATTTCAGCGCTATCACCAATCCAAATAACCGCCAGTTGATGCTGCCTAGCGCCTGCGGCAAAGCAAGGGCCCTACTGGTGCGCAATGGTGATGTGCCCGTTTATGTGGCCTACGGCCAAGCCCAACTGGGGGTGGTTGGTTACGACGTTTTACAAGAACAACAAAGAAGCATTGCCCAACTGCTCGACCTCGGTTTTGGCGGCTGCCGCATGGCCGTAGCAGTAAAGGAAAATAGCCCCTATCGCCGCGCCGCTGATCTGCCAGCCCATTGCCGGGTGGCAAGTAAATTCACCCGCTGCGCATCGGAATATTTTGAAAAATTAGATCTACCTATCGACCTTATCCATCTCACCGGATCTGTGGAATTAGGTCCACTCACTGGCATATCAGAAGCAATCGTAGACCTTGTGGCCACTGGCCGCACCCTTAAAGACAATGGCTTAATCGCCATCGAAGATCTCTTTTTTAGTACGGCCCGATTAGTGGCTCACCCGCTTTCAATGCGTCTAGATAATGGTGAACTGCAAGATTTAGTAGATGCCATTGCAACAAATAATCCTGATAATCAATGAAGGATTTGCGTAGGCTGCAACGCCTGTTGCCATACCTGGCCCGGGATCAACGCAGATTATTTCTTGCCATAAGCCTTCTTTTACCAGTGGCCGCCGCCAGTGCTGTGCAACCACTATTGGTGGGCCAAGCAATTTCCGTGTTGCGCGGTGAACAGGCCTGGTGGTGGCTGCAAGCAATGCCAATGGCCTCAGCCCTGCGCTGGTTGATCGGCCTATTGCTAGTGGCAGTGTTGGTGCGCCTTACCCTGCAAGGTAGTCAAAGTTTGTTAGTACAAACCATTGGCCAACGGCTTACCTCACAATTGAGGGTTGATTTATTTAGCCATACCCTCAATTTATCGCTGCGCTTTCACGACCGCACCCCCGTTGGTAAATTGATAACCCGGTTAACAAACGATGTAGATGCCCTGGCGGAGGTATTTGGTTCAGGCGCAATCGGAGTGATTGCTGATGTGGTTACTTTTGTAGTAATCGCATCATTAATGCTTTCAATCAATCGGCCGCTGGGTTTGATGTTGCTGTTTCTGCAAATCCCCATAACCTGGCTTGTGATAAGCCTTCAACAGCGTTATCGAAAAGCTAATTACAGAGTTAGAGAAGAATTAGGCCAGCTCAATTCAGATCTTCAAGAAAATCTTCAAGGCCTTGAAGTTGTTCAAATGTTTAGGCGGGAAACACTTAATAGTGAACGCTTTGCAATAACAAATGAAAAGTATCGCAAGGCCGTGGATGGAACGATCTTTTATGACAGTGCCATTTCAGCTTTACTTGAATGGATCTCTTTAGCAGCAGTAGCGCTTGTGCTAGCCGTTGGCGGACATCTGGTTACATCGGGAAGCGTTGGCTTAGGTGTGTTAACAACCTTCATCTTATTCTCGCAACGCTTATTTGATCCCCTTAGGCAACTGGCGGAACGCTTCACCCAGATTCAAGCTGGCCTAACAGCAATTGAGCGGATTGGTGAATTACTAGATACACCTTTAGAAATAAAAGAAGCAAAAAGATTCATATCATCAGATCAACCAAAATCAGGTGAGGTTATTTTTGAAGATGTTTGTTTTGCCTACAGGGATGATGAACCGATTCTAGAGAACATAAACATATATATAAAGCCCGGTGAGCACATTGCACTTGTGGGGCCCACAGGATCTGGTAAAACCACAGTAATTCGTTTACTGTGCAGATTATATGAACAACAGCAGGGTCGCATATTACTAGACGGAGTTGATATCAGAGAATTACCGATTCCAGATCTGAGGCAAAGGCTTGGTGTTGTGCTTCAAGATACTTTTCTATTTAGCGGTAGTGTTGCAGATAATCTAACCTTAAATTCTGAATGCAGTCGCCATGAATTAGAGCAACTCTGTAAAGACCTTGGCCTGGCGCCAATGCTAGAAAAACTCCCTAATGGCTTGGATACATCACTAAGGGAACGGGGTGGCAATTTAAGTTCAGGTGAACGACAACTACTCGCAATCGCAAGGGTTGCCCTACGCAATCCTTCAGTGTTGGTTATGGATGAGGCAACAGCCTTCCTCGATCCCAGCACCGAGGCAACCTTACAAAATGATCTTAGTAGGTTATTAACAAATCGCACCGCTATTGTGATCGCCCATCGCCTAGCAACAGTGGAGGCGAGCGATCGGATCTTGGTTCTAAAACGGGGGCGCGTAGTTGAAGAAGGCAGTCATATTGATCTGCGCGCCCAAGGTGGCCTCTATGCCCAACTGGCCGACCTGCAGGAACGGGGCCTGGCAACCCTCTAAATGAAAGCAAAATGAACAGCAGTAATACACAACAATCAACACTCAGCGAACCATTACTGGATAAGCTCTATGGTGAGCAGTGGCGTGAGCTAAAAACCAACAATGAAAAGTTAAGGCTGGTAACTAGCTTTGATCGTGAAATTGATTTAATTGAATTAGAGCAACTTTGTGATGCGGTGGGTTGGTGCAGAAGGCCGCAAAGAAGGGTTCGTAAAGCCCTTGATAATTCTCTATTGGTTATTGGTTTATGGCGCCATGACCCGCGACAACCGCGATTGATTGGTTTTGCCCGTTGCACTGGCGATGGAGTGCTTGATGCCACGATCTGGGACCTAGCAATTCACCCCTTATATCAACGCAATGGCCTTGGCAAGGGAATGATGGTTGTATTACTTGAACGCTTACAAATGATGGAAGTGGAAAAGGTAACCCTATTTGCCGACGCTCAAGCGGTGCGTTTTTATTCAGGCCAAGGTTGGAATCTCGAACCCCGAGGTGAACGTTGCGTTTTTTGGTATGCTAGATAAAATACATCAAAGCAGAAACAACCCATGACTTCCGAACTTCTTTTCTTCTTAGTTCGGGCCGGATTTTTTAAGAACAACATACCTTTACTTTTTCAATTCATTATTCAACTTGCTGAATCAAGCAAAGGATCCACTCCGTCAAATGAAGTGCCAGTTACAAAACCCACAACTGATTTTAACTACATAATTGGTGGACTGTTCCCTACGCTCCCCAACGGCAATCCCAATGTGATTCTAGCTGAGGGTCTAGCCTATGAAGCTGGATCCAGAAAAATAATATCAACAACCAACGACCCATCAAAACTGAGCATGAATGCAAAGTTAAATATCAGTACAGATTCAATTACTATTCCTGGAGCAGATCAATATCTAAACAACTTCTATTTGCCTCAACTTTTAGCAACAACTCAAACGAACTCAACATTCAACCAATTAAAAAATGCCTATATAAATAAATGGATATCTCAACCTCGCAACCGTACGATGGAGGGGCTAAGTTTCATTGGCTATACGGGGCCTGGCAAGGAATTTGCTAACAGTAGCGATAGCTACTGGAGTAGTTATGGTACAACAGCAGATTCCTTTTATACAGACATTCAGAATATAGCGAATTACAATCCAGCGGACTTATGGAAAAACTGGAAAGGCAACATAGAAATCAATTCAACCTATGATTTAAATTCCCTTAAAAAGAACTTAGATGCTTTAAATGATCCAAATAGCAATAACACTCCTCCATTATGGTATCCCACATTTCTGTACACATATAGCGAATTAGATGCTTTAGGTAATAGCTTAGGAACAAGCTATCCAGGTCCAACTCTTTTTGCCCAGCCTGGCAACAAGCTCAATCTAAATTTTAAGAACCAAATTAGCGTGCCAGGTTTAACTACTGAAGAACTTAAGAAAGCAACTTTAATTAAAAATAGCAGCTATGGAAATAGCAGTAGCGATGGGCTTGGCGGAAGCACGTCAGTTAATTATCACCTCCATGGATCTCATACAACACCAACTGGATTTGGCGACAATGTTGTTAGTAGATACACCACAGGGCAAGAATGGACAACAAAAATAGATTTACCTTCAGATCACGGAATTGGTTCCTATTGGTATCATCCACATTATCATCCCTCCGTGAATCAGCAGGTTTATGGCGGTCTATCTGGCTTTCTGCAGCTTGGAGATCCCCTGAGTAAAGTTCCCAATTTCAAAAATATACCGCGAAATTTAGCGATTCTTAAAAATATTGATCTCACAATTGATCAAGAGTCTGGAAAAGTAGTAATCACATCACTAGATGGTGGTGGGGCAGGTAAATCCTCCAATCAAATGACGATGGTTACAGTAAACGGGCAATTCCAGCCCACTGTTAATGGAGGGGAAGGCGGTTGGCAAGCCATAACACTTAGTAATCAAACAAACCAAGCGTTCTACAATATCTCTTTTGTTAATACTAGTAATACTGGGAAAATATCCAATTTACCTATTTATATCTTTGGGGAAGATGGGCATCAGTATCCCCAAATACTTGCTGCCCTAGGAACTCTTGGAACCAGCGGCAAAAACCAAGCAACTAGCTACGCCCAGCAGCCTAACCTTCTTTCATTGCCCCCAGCTAAAAGACTTGATGTCTTGGTTTATCTACCACAGGGAACAACACAAATAGCCTCAACATATTCATTCACACAAACAACAGATAGCGGATTAACAAAACCGTATATTAACTCAAACATGGGTAGCTATCCAGATCTAATCAGCTCGAATACACCAGCAGTTAAGGGCATTAACACCTCAGGTACAGGTGCCGGTCCGTTGGCGATATTCCAGGTAAATGCAGCTGTAACACCCATGAGTGCAGCACAGCAAAATGATGCTATTGCCAGTGCGAATGCAGGCATATCAGTACAAAAAATCACTCCCGAAACACGTCCGGAAGAATACGATTCAAATAGCATTCCAAGCATAAATCTGTTTGAACAAGATGCAAAAGGCAAACCAATATGGGAACCAATCCGCAACAGACAATTCAACTGGGCTAAAGGCACACTTGTAGGACCCTCCGAAGATTGGGATCCAGCTACTCAAGAACTACTGGCGCAGTACACGGCAGCTAACCAACAAACCTATCAACGTTACACAGCACTTCCCGTAGGCCAGCCTGGAGTTGAAAATTGGTTAGGCTATAACAACCCATTCCTAATAAATGATCACGTCTTCCCTAATGGCAACCTAACAATTGCACAATTAGGCACAATAGAAGAATGGACATTAAGGAACTGGAGTGTTAATAGCGCAGAAAAATATATCGGCCATCCTTTTCACATTCACATTAACGACTATCAAACACTAAATAGTGACACAGAATTAACCAATAAAAACGTCCTGGAAGACGTAACAATGCTTAATTCGTCTGGTTTTAAATATTACAATACATCCAAAAATGCTGCTGGCAATGAAATCGGGCTCATTAGTGCAAAACCGCTGCGGGGATCGTTCCATGAGATAGCCGAAGCACAAGATCCCAACAAAGTTGATAACCTAGCCACGTTTGGGGCAAATGATCAAACTATTAGGATGCTATTCCAGGATTACTTAGGAACCTATGTTTTTCACTGCCATATTCTCCCCCATGAAGATGCAGGAATGATGCAGGCAATCATGGTGATTGAAAATACTGATTCCAGCTGGTTACTGCCAGCAGATAATCTAGAAGCAAAAGGCGTTAATGGCAGTAATGGAAGTTTCAATTGGAGCACTGATGTTTTGTTGGCAGAGAACTTCTCGCCTAAAAAACTTAGCTGGGAAGCATCACAAGTTTCGCAACCAGAGCGCTCAACAGTTGGTGATCTAACCGGAGATTTTATCCAGGAAATTACGATTGCAAGCAAAGGATCTGGACAAGTAAGAGTAATGGATGGGGCGGCACTTCTTATGAATGGTAAAAGTGTAACCCTATCAACATTCGATCCCTATCCAATCACAGGTTTAGCACCATGGGTGTTTGCTGATGATGTAACTGGTGATGATGCTAGAGACCTTATCACTGGTGGTTTTGTCAAGAGTAATGGGGATCTAGTTTCAATTCACAGCTTTGAATTAGCCGGATGGACCTCTCCTGATGATGCTCGTAACTGGCTGCCCTTATTTCGTTTTAAACCATGGGATAGCTTGCCTCACCACGGTGGCTTGCTAGAACCACGTAAAGGGCTAACTGTTAATCAAGTAAGTATGGCAGTTGGAGACTTCAATCTTGATAACTTCAGCGACATCGCCATGGCCTACGCCACTGAAGCAGGAGCAAGAGTTACTTTGCTTGATGGAGCAGCTCTTAGCCTAACACTGCAAACAGGAAGTTTTGAAGGTGGTTATTTTCCCAACCAAGCAATACTTGCTGATGCACTCATATCCGATCCAACATTGGCACAAGCTGATGATCTCAGCCTAAGCTCAGGTTTCAACCTATACGGCCAAATAGCACTTGAAAATTTTCTACTCACAGCTCAGAAAAAGGGCGGAGATGCAACTACTTATACACTTCAATTAGAAGCAGGCCATTTCATTGCAACTTCAGAACCAATACAAAATGATCATTCCACTCATAGTGACCATTCCACCCATGGCAATAATGGCAGCACAATTCCCAGCGCGGCTCCCCACCACAGTAATAGTGGCGCTAATCGTGCACCAAAAAATGCTGATGATGTAATCACTAATCTGCAACCAGGAAATCTTCTCCCTGTTCATATTGTAGATATCAACCTCGCTTCCGTTGCCCCCAATGGGCCAGGGGTAAGTATCACACCATTATTTGGAGGAACTATGGCAACTGGCGGCGTTTTAGTGAGCGGTTCAACGGTTGGAAATACTTTCGTGTTTGCCCAAGGTAATGGAGTGAATGGAACCAAATCCACATCACCAACACTGGTGGACAGCGCAGACCAATTAGCGATTGGTGTTAATGGTATTAACCTAGTTAATAGTGAAGATCTTATCGGCCTGAAAAAAATACAGCCAGAGGGATTAAAGGAGAGATTCAATTTAGTAAATATGGCATACTGGGCCTATTTTGGCGAGAGCCCTGAACCAACTGGTTCAGCATTTTGGGCAAACAAAGCAATTCTTGCTGATAATCAAACAGCCGACGAATTTGCTCTAAACTTTATCTCAACTCCAACTGGAAAAACAGAAACGTCAGCACATTTTCGCGGAGCACTAAACACTATACCAATTGCATCAATTGTAGAAACTACAGCTAAAACACTTTGGGGAAGGAATGCAACTAAAGATGAAATAACCGGTTGGCAAACCGCTGTAAATTCATCCCTAAATCCATCGCTTGTTCCATTAAGAATGCTTCAAAGTAGTAATGGCAATGATTTATTTAGAGTTGCATACCTTTCCGCAGCTTCAGAATGGACAAATTCCCAATGGGCTACAAGCGCAAACGTAGTTGGAAATTTTGGTTTAGGATTTGAAGGCGAGCAGGATAAGTTTGCCGAAATGAGCAATTCCATAGGATCAGCACCGGCACTCAACAATTTTCAAGAAGCCCAGAACCTTTTCAATCAGGCATCGCCAGGCTGGCTGCAGCTCATTAGCGGAACGGAGGTTTCCAAAAGTGGCTTTTTCTAAAAACTCAATACATGAAGTTGAAAAATCTTCTCCAATCTGCCGCGGCATTGGTCTTAATCTTTGCCACGAAAACGCAAACGAACTCTGGGAGCAGCGGCCTCCATTGGATTTCTTGCAGGTACATCCCGAGCATCTAATCCAGGAACCTGGTGGACCATATCACCAAAAATTAATTGATCTCATTAGCCACTATCAAGTTACATTCCATGGCTTTGGTCTTTCCCTAGGTTCAGTTGCCCCCCTTGATAAATCATATTTAGAACTAGTTAAAGAACTTCTAGCAAATCATCACAAAGCATTCTTTTCAGATCATCTTTCCTGGAGTTCATTAACGCATCATCATTTTCATGATCTGCTGCCAATTGTATGCACAGAAGAGTCGCTGGAATATCTAGTTGAACGTGTATTACTTGTTCAGGAAACGATCGGAGCTCCACTACATTTAGAAAATATTAGCAACTATATGCGTTTCAAAAATTCCACAATCGATGAGATCAGCTTTCTAAATCAACTCACAGAACGCACCGGTGCCTTTGTTCTCCTTGATATCAACAATCTCTGGGCTAACTCCATGAATTTCGGTGAAGATCCTGCGGCATCACTCCTCAGGGTGCGAGCAAATAGCGTTCGCAGCTACCACTTAGCTGGCTGCTCCCGTGAAAAACATAAAGCTGGAGATGTATGGATTGATTATCACGCAGAAGCTGTGCACCCAGAAGTATGGGATTTATACAATCTGGCAGTTCAAACATTTGGACCATGGCCAACCCTATTAGAATGGGAGAATGATGTGCCCCCTCTAAATATCACCCTAAAAGAAGTTGAAAAAGTTTCATCTCATCTTCAAAAATTTCTAAATTAAACCAATGAAGTCTATAGAATTGCTTCATCTACAGCAACAATTTCTCAACGCTTTGCACGGCGGTAATCAATCCTGGCTTCTAAATAATATAGTGCCAGCTAAGGGCTTTGCTGACGCTGCGGAAGTTCTAGATATTTATCTTTCGCGGGCCCAATCACGCACTTTAGATCCTCTACATAACATCTTTCAATCATTACGTTGGTTGGTTGGTGAAGACATATTTAATCAATTGTTATCACACTTCTATGCAGAAGCACCTGGCGAACCATTAGCCCCTCAGAGCCTAGCAGCTGAGTTTGCGGGGCTTCTTTTCACACTTGAGTTATCAAAAAATAATAATCTAAAAGAAGAGTTATTTAACGCCGTGCTTCAGCCAGCAGAGGCCACTTTTAACCCTCTACATATAATTATTGCTTCCGCACTACTTGATTGGGAATGTTCAAGGGCACTACTGGCGCCAAGGCGGCGCCTCCTGTGCCAAGAAGAACTACAAAGGCTACTCTTGCATCGCTCACACCTATGGGCTCGCCCACGATTGGAACGGGGCACAATAATTTGCAGCTCCCTGATAAATCTAGTGGCCTTAAGAGAAGTAACTAAACAAAAAGCGCCAAGACAAGCAGTTAAAACATTAGACAAGCCGCAAAAATATATTATTTTTGCCAACTCCATTCAAAATGTATGCGTAGAAAGCATTAGCGATACAACAGCGCAATTGCTGCAAAATTGTGATGGCACACACACTATTGCATCACTTCTACAGGAGGGCTTTACTCACGGCCTCAAACACTCTGAAACAATCTCACTTATCAGCCACTTAGTTAATCAAGATATCATCGTAGACTTTCAACGCTAAGTATTAAAAACGCCAAACAAAAAATCCATGGAATTAATCGAGAGCTGGGGTGTTGGCAATGACATATCAGATCGATGGTGGCAGGGAAACGGAGGAGGCAAATAGATTAAAGGCAAATCATTCCCAGGCTTTACTCCGCACAATATTGATTTGAAAAGTTTCACCCCAGACTTCAACTTAAATCGCTAAATTAAGTGCTTGGTAAATGATAAATAAATGCAAGATAGTTCCTTAAATGAGTATATATTTGCTCCGGGTTGGCTGGCTTGGCATCTTAGTCAAAGCATGATGCTAAAACTAGTGATTCACTGCGTAACTTAGTTGAAAGGCTAGGTGAACTTAATAATCAAATAGTTTGATTAAATCAACAATTAGCAAAGGCTATAGATTGGCCCTGCTGAATAGTATCTCCTTCTTTAACCAGCCAATCAATAGCAGCTCCCTCTTGGAACAACAAAACCACATCAGAGCCACCAAAACTAAAAAATCCCAGTTCACTTCCTTTACTCAAAATGGAATTATTCAGTGCTGAAAATGACACTGATGAAACAATCCCCATACCAATTGGGATGATTGCCACAAGCCCAATAGCTGAATCAACAACAGCCAAACCACGCTCTTGCTTAAATTGATAACCAATAGCGCCACGAAGAACACTTAAATTGCCTTTAGGATCTAAATACACATCCATTGCCACTTTACCAGTTATGTTTCGTAGTTCAATTAATTTACCGCTAACAGGTGTATGAAAACGATGGTAATTGGTAGGAGCTAAGAAGCTATGGCAATACCATCCGTTAGTAAATTCTTTTGCATGGGGGCTATCTTCCAGTAGATCACTGATATACCAATCAAAGCCCTTCGCTTTAACGCTTGAGTCTGAAGAAATTTTTTGGCAACCACAAAATGAACTATCAGCAGCCGAAACAATAATTTTGTTGTTACTTGGTTCATCTATAGGCCGCGCACCACTCTTAATTTGTCTTGCAAAAAACTGATTATATGTTTTCCAACCGCTAGCAGGAACTACATAATCATCAATCCTAAAAGATTTATCCTCATAAAACATTTGAAGATGATCAATAGACTCAGGAGAATCCATCCACAAACCCATACTATCAACATAGTAACGAACCCAATCCATAAAGCCAATATGCTCACTAAGGTAATTATTATCAGCACAAGCTATCACATAATAAAATTCAAGATTCATAGGCAGCCATGTTTGTGGATTTGGAATTGTTGTTTGCATTCTATGAATAAGATAACAGTAGCTATCTAAAAGTGGCTCCTCAAAACGACCAGACAATTTAAGTGCATTTTCTAATTTGGAATTAAGCTCTATATCGTGCTCAAGCAATAGTAATAATTTAGCTACCACGGGATGCCATGGATTTACTTGCTCAGCGGGATTGATTGCCATTGGGATCAGAAGGGCTTGTTCTTGAAAGATTCTAACTTCTTCTGAGTGAAGGTATTAGATATTTTCTCCAAAAACCAAAAACAAGACCAAAAACAATCGGTAGTGAGACCAGTGAGAACCATAGAGATTTATTGAATGGGCTGCCAGACGATATGATCGGCAATATATGACTTAAATATACAATTAGCTCAAAGATAGCAGGGCCAATTGCAAGACAAACTGTCATTAAAGCCATCGTTAGAATATTGCCAAACTGACGTCCAGATGTCGTTTGCCATTGACTAATTAATTGGCCAGGAGTAAAAGCTTCAGGAATACTCAATAGAGCAATAAAAACCAAGGCAAATGGAAGCCAGTACAAATCACGAATACCTATAATAAAACCAAGAAGAACAGCTGGAAAAATCACGAAAGTCCCAAAAGATATCATTGGCTTTAAGAGCTTTAGCAAAGGGATTGCCAGAAACCCCCAAACTACAAATGGCACAGTAAAACAAAGGCTAATCATTTGCAAACTGCTAAAATTACTAATAGTTGATGAGAGCCACACAAGTACAAATGCGTACATTGACCGGGTTAAAATAATAACTACGGCATCACCAACAACCACCAAAAGATCTTTTCTTGGTATTAGCAGACTTTTTATACTTGGAGTACATATACGCTCGCGCGGAGGAATCCACAATCCGGAAAGTAGTGACAAAACTGCGGATAAGACAGCAAGAAATAAGAATAATAATGACGCGTTACCATTCCCAATCCATAGAATTGCAATTCCAATAAATGGAACAATTGCAAGCCCAGCAGCAACCAAATTAAGCATCATCGTAAATTGCTTTACTCTCTCGCTTGGATTTAATTCAGCAACTGCAAGGCTAAATTGGCCAATTGGTATTGTTAAACCAAATACAACTCCAATCAGGCAGCGAAGAAGAAGGGGATGCCATTGGAGGTTTGTAAGATAAAGCAACATATTAAGAATTGCCAATATCATAAATCCAATTTGACCAATCTGCTGATTTCGTTTATTGCGTAGCAACACCAATGAGCCAATCAAAAATGGTAATGATATTAAAGTAACATTATTCAAAAAGAATTGATAATTCAACGCTGAATTCATCATCGTTGTCATCTCTTGTTGCGCTACTAAAGGAATTACGGCATTTGCTGAAACACCTGTTGTAATAAGAGCGCCAAGCACAGCAAGCCTAGATACTCCCATGGCATGCATCTGCTTTATGCATGCCGACATGATGATTTGCATTCTTGTTGACTCCTTCTTAACTTATACTATACTCGGTATAGAGGCTTTAAGACCCAATGCATGAAAAATTGAACACAGAAGGGATTGACTGGAGCGGTTTTAATCATTACTTGAAAGAACCGGGTACATCTACTGACAATGCATCTGTCAGTAGAATTTTCACGCAACTGGGCATTAATGATTTGATGCTAGAATATGTAATGAATAACACTCCTGTTGCTGAATTTATTCGTACTCGTTATCAGGCAAAACCTATTGATCTCAGTACGCTTTTGGCGTTACCTCCAGATAGTTTCGGCCATCAATGGGCAACTTTAATGCAAGCAAATCACTTAAATCCTCATTTCTTTCAAAACTTACAAGAGCATGATGATCGAGCGTATTTAATAAATCGCCTCCATGACACCCATGATATGTGGCATGTTATTCTTGATTTTGACACCAGTGAGGCTGGTGAAGCGGGAATGAATGCGTTTACCTATGCTCAATCTGGCTCTCCAACAACATGCATGTTGATGGCCGCAAAATTAGTAAGGGCAGTTGGGGGTTCCGATGAGACCAGAATAAAAATGATGAATAATATTTGCAGGGGTTATCAACTGGGTATGACAGCTCAGCCTTTTCTTGCTATTGCCTGGGAGGAGAATTGGTCAACCAAACTGAGTGATCTTCGAGAGTTAGTCGGAATTAAACCTTGATAACAACCATTGCTCTTACCAAATGCTTGCAGAAAACTCTACTCCTGGTGCAAGTATTGGTGACAGATCACCAGTGCCCCCGGGGTTTATTATTAACTGAACAAATGGTTTAATATTAATTTTCGAACTGATTCTTATCCTATGGTTGAATTCAATAACCGATTCTTGAGTTGTACCTGGTGTAATATTTTGACTAAAACCTGTTGCTACAGCTGCAATTCCCGTAACATCTCCAGGCCGCCCAGGGATCAGCCCCTGCCTAAGTAGGCCAATTCCTGCATATGATGGAGCTGGATTATTTTCGGTATCCAAACCTATTCTTCCAGCCAGCCATATTCTACTGTTTACGCTACTGGGTAGTATACTTTCTAAGGGAAGGATGATTGATCCATAAATTGTTCTATTTTCACCTACAGGAACATTAATAGCTTGATAACTACTTTCACTGCCATTCGTATAACTTTTACTCCAATATCCACCAACCATAATTCCTGGCATCGGCAGGGCTTCTCCATTATCAGATGAATTAATTGAAGTGGATTTTGATAGTATCTTTTTGCTATTAAATTGCTTCTCCCATTGAATAATAGCAAGCCCACCAGATAAATACGGAATAGGATTTTTTGCAGAATATGAAACCCCAAATTGATTAGTTGGCATAATGCCAAAAGCACCTAATTTAAGGATTCCATACTTTGAACCAATTGCATTTCCATAACCGAGCATTACTCCAGTAGCTGCTAATGGTGCAATTGGAACCCCCAAAACCTCATCATTAAACGTATCGTTAATGGCAGAATGAACGTAGTTATTAAAAATATTGCTATCCATAAATTCGGGATTAAGTGTAAATATGCCTGCCTTAAATAATAGATTGCCCTCACCTGGCTCTCTAGTTATTGTGGCTTCGGCAAGAAACTGGCCCGATGATGTCATGGTTTGCAAGGGATAAGCGGCTCCAATTTGTTGGTAATAATTACCATCACCTCTTACAATTGCTAACCTACTTACTATGTTCCAGTGATCAAGCTCTGTCCATACTGCTTTGTTTTTATTGATTCCTTTGCCAAGCTTGAATTGGAGCCACAACCCTTGCAGTATCGAACCTGAGTTTTCGAATCCTCCCACTGGATTAAAAATTGGCTGTGATCGAAAGTATATATCTGTTGATATATCTATTCGATCTAGTCCTTCTTGTGCAAGTAATTTGCCATTATTCAAGGTCGCAAAAAACAGTGAGCCAATCGCAACATTACGGAACAATATGACATAAACAGTTTTCAATGAGCTAAGCATGCAGTGAGCTCAAATAAAAAATATATTAGCTGGGAATTTTATTTTATCAAGTAATCAGGTTCAAGCCCAATACAGCCAAGGACTTAGGCTGCAAATACAATAAAGGTATTTATTTTAATCAGCTATGTAATTTAATAATTAGTAGCGCTCTGCTAATATTTCCGCACTCACGCCACGGCGCCAGGCGACCCTTAATTTTGCATTCCGCCAGCAACTGCGCCATACCCCTAAACGTTGCCAGCGTCTACCACTAACCGTTATCGCTGCTGGTGCTATCACCACAGAGCCAAGTTTTTTTAAGCGTTGCACCAAATCAAGATCTTCCATCAATGGGATCGGTTGAAAACCTCCCACCAGCCCATAGGTTTGTTTTGTTATCGCCAAGCCTTGATCGCCATAGGGAAGTTCACGCCAGCTACTGCGCAAATGCACAAAGAATTCAAGTAGGCGCAGGCGCCATCCCGCAGCCTGCACCCTTAAGCGAAAGGCGGCAGCACTAACCCCTGGTTGTTCTAAACAAGCAGCCAGCAGGCCACACCACCCCGCAGGTAAACGGGCATCGGCATGAACAAAAAACAAATGGCTGCCCCTTGCCTGCCCGGCCCCGTGGGCTAATTGGGCTCCCCGATTGGCACAACTACACCTCAATAACTTGGCACCCATCAACAGGGCTAATTCGCAACTGCCATCACTGCTGCCGCCATCAACCACTATTAATTCAGCCACGTCCTGCAACTGAGCCAACAGGCCACCAAGCAACTCCACTTCATTCAGCACTGGAATCACCACACTCCACTGGCCTGGTTCCCGGAAGTTAGCCATCGCCATCTCCATCACAATCGCCAAACCATGGGTTGAGGTTTTGCAACTTATCAATATCAGCTCTGCTTTTTAGTAGCCATGGATGTAAACCTAAAATTTTCGCCCTATCTGTAGTTGCAGCAAGCACCTGATTGCTACCCCATGGGATTCCGCTAAATAAGGAACCATGCGAGTGGTTTAAACCAATTAACCAATAGCCCCCATCTAGGGCTGGTCCTATTACCAAATCCCGTTTGTTGAGTGCTTCAAATGCATCGTTAATATCCATAGCGCTAAGTAGCGGTAGATCACTACCTATCAACACCACATGCCTAGCGCCCCCCCTGAATGCCTTTGCAAATTGCCGTTGCATTCGCAAGCCAAGGCCACCTACCCCCTGGGCACAACCAATTGCTATAACCACAGCTCCATTTGCGGTAGTTGATCGCCATTGATTAGCTACTGCAAGGGTGTGGGCCAACAGTTGCCTTTGAACCCGAGCGGCAGCAACTGCTCCGAT
>Ga0214921_10002303_pt1 | contig 31270 bp, 29 predicted proteins | sample LL1505_MetaG_FD_177992 | JGI IMG/M metagenome (GOLD analysis project Ga0214921, IMG submission 177992) | Freshwater microbial communities from Lake Lanier, Atlanta, Georgia, United States - LL-1505 | ecosystem: Environmental > Aquatic > Freshwater > Lake | place: USA: Georgia | collected... | reverse complement strand
TCTAAAAGATAGTTGTGCGGATGAGTCGAGCAAGCTCTATAGTCTCTATAGTAATCTCTATTTTCTATAGTTTTTTTATCAATATTTGTACTATTACAATTTATTCTAAAGCTCCTAGGCCCATGACCAAGGATTGGTTTTTCTAGAAATAATTCTATTGCCGCTTGATAATGAAAGCTCCATGGGCTTTCAGTTATTTTATTTATGACTGTCGCCTGTTCATTTGTTGATCCCAAGCCATCGAATAACTTAATAAATCGACTATTAACAGATTCAATTTTCTGAGCAGAAAAAAATATTAGCGTTAATAAAGATAAAAAAATAAAAAAAAATTTAATTATTTTTTTTTTAAAAAAGTATATAAAAAAAAGAGAAATAACAATAATTAATAAAGCAGCTCTTTCTCCTGTCAAAAGAATTATTAATATTGAGAATAAGAATAAAAAAAATTTTACTAAAAAATAAAAATAATTTTTATTTAAATTTAAATTTTTTAAAAATAATAATAATATTAAAAAACCAATTTGACTTAAATAAGATCCAGCAATTAATTCATCTCCAAATACACCGGAAAATCTTACACATTTGATAGGCAAAATAATAGTGCACATGCCGGGAAGAAATCCAAAAATATCTTTATAAAAAATAAATTGATAAAGAATATCAAATGCAATTAATAGAATTATTATAATATTAAAATAAATAAAAAATTTTTGTTGTATATCTGACATTTTTTCAAACACAAAAAATACTGCCAAAGATAAAAGTAAAAATCTAAAATTTCCTAAAGATTTTAATAACAAATCAATGCTGGTGAAATGAATTATAGAATTTATAAAAATATATGAAAGAAAAATAATAATATAAATTACTAATTTATTTTTGAAAATTTCTATATGCGTTTTTTTAAAAATATTAAACAGTATTAATATACTGATTATAGTAGTAGTAACATTAATAGCGGCACTTCTTAGAACGATAATCAAAGGAAAAAAAAATACTAAAAATAGAAGAAGTCTATCTATAAAAAAAGTTGTAACTTGTTTATTCATTATATATTCATATAATAACTTTAATCTTGCTAATACTAAATTAAAATAAAAAAAATGCCTGAATTTAGTTTGACAATATTTTCTTTATTAATAATTTATTTAATTAATAAATATAAAAAAAAAATTTCAAAAAAAACTAAACTTCTAGACAGACCTGACAGAATTAGAAAACTACATAAAAAACCAACTCCTTTATTAGGAGGTATAATGGCTTTTTCATCATTTCTTGTAATAAATCTATACATTATATTTTTGAATGATTTAAACAAAACTTCCTTTATTATTTTCGCATGTTGCTTAAGTTGTTTATTATTAGGATTAATAGATGATGTAAAAAAAATTTCTTATAGATATAAATTTATAATATTAATAATTATCTTTTTATTTGTAAGCTTTGATAGAAATTTACAAATTAATAAAATATATTTTTCAACTTTTAATAAAGAATTATATTTAAATTATTTAAGTATTCCATTTACGATTTTATGCTTATTACTTTTAACAAATGCTATTAATTTAATTGATGGCATTGATGGACTATGCATCTTAATTTCAATTATATTTATAACTTGGCTAATCAGTACTTTTCAAAATATTGAACTTTTGTACATAGTAATGATTATATCTCTTATTTATATTTTCTACCTTAACTTAAAAAAAAATATTTTTTTAGGAGATTCGGGCTCATTATTTCTAGGATGCTTAATTGGATTAAATATAATTTTAAATTATAGCAAGGAAATATCAAAAATTAATTTTCCAGTTGAAAATATTTTTATTGTTTTAATGCTACCAGGTTTGGATATGCTAAGGGTCTTTGGAATTAGGCTTATTAATAAGAAAAATCCATTTTCACCAGACAGAATGCATCTTCACCATTTATTGTTAAACCGAAATATTCAATTAAGTAAAATTTTAATGATATACTTTTTTTTAATTATAACTCCAATTGTAATAAACCAATTTTTATACAATTTTCAAATAATAATAATTTTTACTTATATTTTGCTATATTCGATTTTTGTTACTTTGCTTAAAAAAAAAATTTTTTAGGACTTGCGTTATTTTTTAACTCTATTATCCAATTATTTAATACGATACATTTTGCACCAGACTCAAGAAAAAAATTAAAAGCATCGTTTGGCGATTCTGCAATTGGCCCATTTATATTTAAAGAAGTATTAATTAAAAGCGGACATTTAGTTATCTTATAAAATTCATTTATTAATTTATAAAATTTTTTATTATCTTTTTCACTTACTGTTTGTACACGACAAGTCCCATCAATATGCACTACCTCAGGAAATAAATTTTTAGTATTTTCTTTTGCTTTAAAAATTATATTCATAAATGGAGATTCCATTCCTTGCATATAAAAATAATCATTTGCAAATTCTTTCATTATAGCGGGGGCAAAAGGTCTAAACGTTTCTCTTTTTTTAATTTTTTTATTTAGAATATCTTTAATATTTTTATTTGATGGATCACCTAAAATACTTCTATTACCAAGAGCTCTAGGCCCCCACTCCATTCCGTCCTGAAACCAAAAAATTATTTTTTTTTCTTTAATTAATAGAGCAGCTCTTGATGCCACATCATTAAAATCTTTATAAAAATTAATTCTATAATTATTATTATTTTTAATATAATTAATTACGTGCTTTTCAATATATGTATCGTCATAAAATGGTCCAATAAATGGATACGTGTTTATTAAATTAGTTTTTTGATTTTGATCCCATAAAAACTTTATGACTGAACCAATCGCACCACCAGCATCACCTGGATTTGGGCCTATCATTACATCCTCGAATATCCTGTGCTCAACTATTTTAGATGTAAGCAAACCATTTAAAGCACAACCACCTGTAAGAAAAAGTTTTTTAATTTCATATTTTTTCTTTAATTTACTCAAATAAGAAATAACGATATCCTCAAATGTTTTTTGTATGGAAGCTGAATAATCTTTATATATTTGATCAATGAAATCTTCATTTTCGTTTATGCTTCTTTCTTTTCCAAAAAGTTCAATAAATTTATGGTTATAAATTTTTTCAATTACAGGCTTACCACTTAAGTAGTTTACTTTTGGAATATTAAAATATTTCATATTTAGCTTAAACGGTTCTGAGCTTTTAATTAGTTTAAGAATTTTTTCACAATAAATTGGATTTCCATAAGCAGACAAACCCATAACTTTATATTCATCCCCATAGTTGATAAAACCTAAATACTGGGAAAATGCTGTATATAAAAAACCTAAAGAATGAGGAAAATAATTTTTATCTAATAACTTAATATTGTTATCGCTAAAAAGATACGACTCTAATGTTGAAAAATCTCCAGAACCATCGAAAGAAAAAACTAAACTTTTTTTATTAGATTGTGTAAAATCAATTGCTGAAAATACATGTGAAATATGATGAGGAACAGATATAATTTTAAACTTATTTTTTTTTCCAAAATATAATTCTAATTCTTGATAAATTTTTTTTTTTTTTATAGTGGAAGCAATTATTAAATTAAATAAATTAAAATTTATAAAAAAATATCGAATAAAAAAAAAAAGTTTAGGAAAAATATTATAATTATATTTAGAATTATGTGTAACATAATCAATTTCTTCAAATAAAATATCGGCACTAGATAAACAATATTTAATTGCGTTAATAGGAAAATGACTGCAGCTTTTGACTCTAACAAATCTTTCTTCTTCAGCCGCACATATTAAAGTTCCATTTTTAAATATACATGCGGAAGAATCTCCATGATTTATGTTCAATCCCAAAACAATCATAAAGAATTATTAAAATTTAATTTATATTTATCTTGATAAAGAATCTTTTTAATAAAAAACTTTAAATTTCTTAATTTTTTAACATTACTATTTGATAAATTTCTTATTGAAAAAGTTTTTAAATTGTACTTTTCGTTTACATGGTAAATTTTTTTTGCATAAGGAATATAAATTTTATTTAATATTATTTTTGAGGGCTTCTTGTTGTAATTGCTAAATCCGGAATAAAAAAAATCATTCTGAATTTGAAAATTATGAAAATGAAATGCTAAAAAATTGTCAATATTAAATTCTATCTTTTGATTTGTATCCCAGGGAGAAAGCACTGAGTATTCAGGATATAAAATTTTAATATTTCGCAACTTGGAAAACCATTTATCTAAATATTTTTGATCTGCATAAATATTTTTATTTGTATCCGGAATATCAGTACAAGAATCTAAGCATTGCTCAGCCCAAGTATTTAAAATTTCTAGAGTTTCAGAGAAATTAAAATTAAAATAAATTAAACCCATGTTAAATAAACCGTACTTAGGTTCTGAATCCTGTCTGATTAAAGTGACACTGCTATTTAAATTTTGTTGAAATAATTTAATTGGGTTCTTGTAAAAAAAAAAATCACTATCTACATATGAAATATTTAAGCAGTTGAATTTTTCAAATATATATCTTGGCAAGAAGGGTGATAATGTAAAATAATATTCAATTAAATCTCTATTTTTTTTGGCAATTATTAAATCTTTATAACTCTGTTCTAAATCTTTTAGACTAATAACTTGAATATTTTTTATTTTATTTTTTTTAAAAAAATCCTCTACATAGTTATCTAATGCTAAAATGAAAAACCTATATTCAGAGGTAAATGTCTCAATTGAATTTCTCAAAACTAAAAATTTTGATAAATAATTTTTATCAAAATATGAACAAAAATTATTCGACATTATTAAGATATTAAAATTTTATTACTGTCGATATTAATAATTCTATCATAAAGACCAGAAAAACTTTTTACATCATGCGTTACAAGAAAAATAGTTTTTTTTCTTTTTAAAGTATCTAAAACTTTAATAAATAAATTTTGAATATTTTTATCTAAAGCTGAAGTGGGTTCATCAAAAAATAAAGTTTCTGCTTCTCGGTATAATGCCCTTGCCAAAGAAATTAACTGTTTTTGACCTCCGGATAATTTCATTCCATTAACTCCTACTTGAGTATTCATTTGATCTGGTAAATTTTTAAAATACTCTTCAATCTGTAGCAGCGATATTATTTTATTCAGTCTAACACTATCGATTAACTTATCATTTGTTAAAACGATATTATTAATAATATTTGCATCTAATAAAAATATATTTTGTTGAACATAACTAGAATTGCTAATAAAAGAATCTTTATTTGAGAATAAGTCGTACTGATTATCAATAATTATTTTGCCATATGTAGGTTCTAAAAAACCTGAGATTAAATTCAAAAAAGTACTTTTTCCTGATCCATTTTTACCTACAATTACGATAAATTCATTCTTGTAAATTGTTAAAGAAATATCTTTTAAAACTGATGGGGAGTTGAGAGAGTAATTGAAGCTTACATTTTCAAATTTAATGCTTTCTGTAAATTTAAATTTTTTATTACGGATTATTTCTTTTTTTGTTAGCAAGTCATGTAAATATTCTTTTATGGACACAAGAGATGGATAGTAAAATTTTATATTTTGACTTGTTGCAAATATCCTACTAAACGACGACAATAATCTAAACATTGAAATTACAAATAAGCTTAAAACTGGTAGTAATTTATAAATATCAAGATTAGTTTTTACAAAATAATATAATGTCAAAGATACAATTAATACGCCAACAATTTCTAGCCAATATTTTTGAATTTGATTTAAAAAATTTAGCCTAGAGAAGTGATGATTAGCATTTGCGGCATTAGCATTTAAATCATTATAAAAATTATTTTTTAAATTATAAAAAACTATGTCTTTAAAACCATTTATACCTTCGAGAATTATCTTATCTACATTTTCTATTGATTGATAATAATTTTTAGACCATAATTTTATTTTTTTTCTAACTAATCGAAAGTAAATAGTTGCTACTATTAAAAAAATAAAAAAAGTTAATAAAAAAATTTTATAATTAGAAAAAAACAATATACCTAGAATCCCAATTACAAATAATATCTCGACAAAACATACTACAAAAGAATTTAATAAAACATCTAAATGACTAATATTGTCAGTCATTTTTTGAAGAATATTTTTTGAGGAGTTTTTCAAAAATAAAATATACTCTTGATTTAAAAATAAATTAAATAATTTATTTATAATTTTAGTCTTAATATTTCTAAAAAAATTTACAAATATGTAATTATAAAAAATAATTAAAAAATTCTTAATAATAAATAATAATACAAAAAGAATTATTACTAATAATTTAACATTAATATCAATAATATTTAATTTAATGTTAAGAAAATTTATATTTTCATTTAAAAAAATAATATTAAATAACGGTATAATAAGAACAAAAGATATTAAATCTAAAACAGTAACTAAGACACCTGAAATTAATATTATAAAAAAAAAAAATAATTCTTTTTTTGTAAAAATTAATTTTAAATTTTCTATTATTTTCACAATTAATAATATATTATTACTTTATGAAATTGAACCTTTAGACAAATACCAAGCAATCGTCTTCTCTAGACCTTGATAAATACTGTAATAAGTTTTCCACCCTAATTTCTTAATCTTGTTTGAATTTTGATGGTATTTCTCATCGTGACCTGGTCTATCTTTAACATTATACGCCAGTTTAAAAATCTCTTTTTTGAAATTAAATTTTTTTATTAAAATATTACAAATAATTTTAACTAAATCATTATTCGATATTAAACTATCAGCGCCAATATTATATTTTTCATTCTTTTTTCCATACTTTGCAATTTTAAGAATTCCATTAACATTATCATCAACATAAATCCAATCTCTTTGTTGCGTCCCGTTTCCATAAATTGGAATTTTTTTACTATTAATAATATTATTAATAATAACCGGAATAAATTTTTCATTATTTTGGTTTGGACCAAAGTTATTACAACTATAAGATATATTATACGAAATATTGTAAGTTCTTCCCCATGCGGTAACTAAATGATCTGATGAAGCTTTGCTGGCTGAATAAGGAGAGCTTGGATTATAAACATCACTTTCTAAAGTTTTTCTTTTTAACTTTGACACGTCTCCAAAAACTTCATCTGTTGAAATATGAATAAATTTAAAATTCTTTCTTAAATTACATTTAGCTTTTAAAACTGCATTTAATAAAGAATACGTTCCTAAAATATTGGTCTTAATAAACACGCTAGAGTCTTTTATTGAATTATCAACATGTGTTTCAGCGGCAAAATTAAATATATATAAAGGATTAAATTTTTTTAAAATATAAATTATTTTTTTTTCATCTAAAATATTAGTCTTATAAAAAAAATAATTATTCTTATTTTTTAAATATTTTAAATAATCTAAATTAGATGCATAAGTTAAACAGTCTATGTTAATTAAATTATATTTTAAGTTAACAACTTTTTTAACAAAGTTAGAACCAATAAAGCCAGCGCCACCAGTAACAACAATATTTTGCATAATGTTTTCAGAATTAAAAGATTATATAAATCTTTATAAAACACATAACTATACGTTATTTTTTTGAAAAACTGTATTTAAATATAAAATTTTTAAATACAATTCCTGATATTATTTCATTTGGATGCGAATTTGGAATAATTTTATAATTATTATTCTTAAATAATTCTAAAAAAATATTTTCATTAAAAATTCTAATTGGATAACTAGCGTCGTATATATTTTTAGGAACTATTTGAATTTTGATTGACTCTTTATTTTTTTCAAAAGGAGTATTCATAAAAATAAAGTAATTAATTTTCTTTTTTATAAAAAAATTAATAAGATTAAATGGATATTGTAGATATTGAATTACACTAGAAAATAAAATAACGTCTGGTCTATATTTATCAATATATTTTTTTTTATCTGAAAAAAAATTTAAGTTTTCATTTAACTTTTGTTTATTTGCGAATTGAACAATTTTTGGTTGTTCAATAATTGACCAATGAAATCTTTTTTTATCGCTTAAAATAGAGTAATTTTGAAAATAAGTTGAACCAAAAGATCCTCCGAAATCCAAAACTTTTAAGGGTTTTTTTTTATTTTTAATTCCAACTAAAATATTAATTAAAAAATTATTAATTTTTTTTTTGTAAAATAATACAGAGTCTCTCTCGTATTGCGCCTTTCCACTTATTACCTTTAAAAAACTTTCTTTAGATTTTTTAAAAATAACATTACTCTCGTAGCCTAAGGATTTTTTAAGAGCATCGGACCAGTTTTTATAATTCCCCTCGATAACTATATTCCTTTTAAATAATCTATTAATAAATTTTATAAAAAAATTTGGAAGAATTAATTTTAATATAGAAAATATTTTTTCAACCATTTAAAAATTTGTAAACAAAAGACTTAAATCGAAACAGATATTTTTTTTTAAAAAATTTTTCTATTTCTTTTCTGCCGGTGTAAGTTTCTTCAATCTTGATTTTAGTAAGTTTTTTATATTTATCGGCTAAAATTGTATTTCCTAGATTTAAAAAATCAAAATTACTATTAATGCCTTTATTAGTACCTATATTTTTAACAAAAGATATTTTTGGATATAAAGTTAACATATTCTCTAAAAACATTGATCCGTACCATCTGATTGCCCATGAATTGTTCTTTTTTTTTATCTGGTCTTTAAGCATTTTTAAATAATCATATGTATTATTAAAATTAAAACAATGTTCCAATTTCCTTCGATTTATATCCACCAAAATCTTTTTTCCATTTAAATTAATTTTTTTCCAGGCTCTCTTCCACGTGCCCCACCCCCAACAATCTGCACCGCGAATAAAAAAATAATTTGGTAAATTACTTTTCTGAAACGTTGGGAAAGACCATCCATGAATTGAGGCAACTTTTTTTTCTTTTTCATAAATATTAAGTCCATCATTTAGATAATTTAAAAAATATTTTGATAATTCCAGATCATCCTCTAGAACAATAATTTTTTTGTTTTTTTTGAGAACAAAATTTACTCCACTAATAATATTTTTTGCAAGACCATAATTTTTTTTTCTACTTATGATAATAATTTTCTTAAATCCCGTTACATTTTTTATAAAATTTCTAACTTCAAGCACATTTTTTTTATCTTCTAGATCTTTCCAGCTATCAGAAAATATGTAAATTATACTTTTTTTAGATAAAGAATTTTTTTTTAAGGAATCTACTAAAATTTTTATAAAATCTAATCTATTGTAACTAAATAACGCAATAGGTGCTAAGTTTTTCATGGAATATTTTTCATAAAATTTAGAAAATATTTATTATATGATAAGATTTATATGTTTTTTGTATATTCAAGTAACGACAATCAGTAAAATGAGAAATTTTATTAACACATCAAAGTATTTGTTATTAAATAATTTTATCACTTTTTATTATCATATTTTTTAAAATTTTAATTGTGTATATTAACTTTTAATAAGTATTTATATGAATAGAAAAGGTATATTATTAGCTGGTGGAAGCGGTACTAGATTTAGACCTATAACTTTAGCTGTTAATAAGCATTTTTTACCTATTTATAAAAAACCTCTTTTTTTTTACCCTTTATCAATATTAATTATGAGTGGAATTAAAGATATACAAATTGTAAGTGACAAAAAATCAATTCCAATATTCAAAAAAATATTATCAAATATTAAAGTTAAGACAAATTTTTACTATCAAATTCAAGATAAGCCTGCGGGAATAGTTGATGGTATTATTAAATCTAAAAAATTCATCAAAAATTCGGATTTTATGCTAATACTCGGCGACAACTTTTTTTATGGACAGTCACTTTCAGACCAAATAAGAAATTTGAATAGTAAAAAAAACTGCATAGTTTCAGTTAAAAATAAAAATCCAAAAGAGTTTGGTGTAATACAATACAAAAATAAAAATATATATAGAATAATAGAAAAACCAAAGGAATATATATCTAACAATATAGTTACTGGACTTTATGTTTATGAAAATAACGTCATAAAAATTTGTGAAAAACTTAAACCTTCTGCAAGAAATGAATTGGAAATTACAGATCTAAATAATTATTTACTTAAACATGATAAATTAGAGCAAATTGAACTTGGCAGAGGTTCCATTTGGCTCGACGCAGGGTCTCCTGATGATTTATTGAGAGCAAGTGAATTTGTTAAAATACTTGAAGATCGAAGTGGTTACGAAATAGCAAATTTAGAGGAAATATCAAATAACTTTTCGTAATGAAGAACAGTATTAAAAATTTTAAAGACTCTAGAGGACTTTTATTTTCTTTTCAGAATAAAAATTTTAAAATTAAAAGAATTTTTTTTATTAAAGGTTATATTAACGCCATTAGAGGTAAACATGCTCATAAAGATACTAAACAAATTATTATAAATATTAACGCTAAAGTAATAATTAAAACATTTGTAAACTCTAAAAAAAAAAAATTTATTTTACGTAATTCTGGTGACTATATAATTTGTAATAAAAAAACATGGGTTGAAATTAAATTCTTAAAAAGTGGTTATTTATCTGTCGTTTGTGACAAAATTTATGATAAAAAAGATTATATTTACGATATAAATAAATTAAATAAATAATTGAACAGTTCTCGCTACATGTTTTTTTAAATTTCCAGTAAATTTAAAACCATATTTTTTAATTTTTTCATTACTGACAAAATAACTATGTTGATTTATTAATTTTGTGTTCACAAATTTAATCAATAAATTTTTTTTAATACTTTTTAATTCTTTAATTATATCTTTTAACTTAATATTATTGGATACGAGATTATAGATTTGATTATAAACAATAAAATTTCTGTTAATAATTTTATATATAATTTGACTAAAATCCTCTAAACACAAATAAGGTCTAACAAAATTATAATTTTTCCTCCATATGGTAATATTTTTGCTAAATGCTAACTGTAAGCAAAATTTATTAATTGCTGTATGAAATCTTATTCCGGGAGAAATGCCATAAATAGTGCCCATTCTAAAAATTAAATATTTAAAATTTCTACAATTATTTTTTATATACTTCTCTTCAAGAATTTTTACTTGCGCATAGGGACTTTGTGGATTTAAATATTTATTATCGGATTCATCAACAATAGTAGCGCTAGATCCATACACACTTGTTGTAGAGGGAAAAATTAAAGTTGATTTATTTAAATTACAATACTCAACGATTTTCTTTGTTAATAAAAGATTTTTATATATTAGTTTTTTATTTTCAAAACTTTTTTCTGCGTTGGTTGTAGCCGCTAAATGTATAACCATCTGCACATTTGAAATATTTTTTAAATTAATATTTAAAATATCATCGTTAATTTTAAATAATTTTTTAGATTTAATATTAAATACTGAATAAAAATTATTACTTACAAAAGAATCTATAATATAAATTTTTTTAATTTTTTTTAATTTCAATAACTCTCTGAATAAAAAAGAACCTATATGACCTGCCCCACCTGTAATTAAAATATTCATTTTTTTATTTTATCTATATTTAAAAAAAAGGAATTTATAGCATTACAGACTTTAAATAAATTTTTTTTTGATAATTCAGGATACATAGGTAAAGATACAATTTCTTTACATATTTTTTCTGTATTAAGTAAATTATTTTTATTTTTAATAAAGTTGTTCATTTTGTGAGTCGGAGGATCATAATGGATGCCTAAAAATATTTTTTCTTTTTTAAGAAATTTAATAAAAGCAGTTCTAATTGATCTTTTAATTCTAATTACGTAAAGATGATATGAATGTTTACAGTCATCATTCTCTAACGGTAAAATAAGTGGAAATTTTTTTAAATATTTATTATAAAATTTAGCTACTTGTCTTCTTTTTCTTATATATTCATCTAAAAATTTTATTTTAACATTAAGTATCGCTGCCTGAATTTCGTCGCAACGACTATTTACACCATCAATAACTGAAACTCTTTTTTCATTCCATCCATATTGTCTAATTTTTATAAGTTTAAGATAGTGATTATAATTATTAGTTACTATAGCTCCAGCATCTCCAATTGCCGAAAGATTCTTTGTAGGGAAAAAACTAAAACATCCAAAATCTCCAAAAGTTCCTAACTTTTTACCTTTAAACTCACTTCCAATAGCTTGAGCACAATCTTCTATAAAGAAAAGATTATATTTGGCGCAAACTTTAATAATTTCAAAATTATTGCATGCATGACCATAAATGTGAACCCCAATTATAGCTTTAGTTTTTGATGTAATTAATTTAGCTATTTTTTTAACATCAATAGTATAGTTAGACAAATTTATATCAATAAAAATAGGCTTGGCTTTTAATAGCTTAATAGATGAAATTGTAGCTGTGGCAGTATGTGATGGAACAATAATTTCATCATTTGGTTTTATATCAATACACATTAGAGCTGCAATAAGCGCGTCGGTTCCGCTATTCATAGCAACGACATATTTAACATTTAGATAATTAGCTAAATTAGTTTCAAAGGTTTTGACATTTTTTCCAAGAATATATCTTCCCTCATTTATTACTTTGGATATTTTTTTTAATATTCTTAATTTAAGTGTTTTATTGTTTTTTAACGGGTCAGCAAAATTTAACATAAAAATTTATTTATCCAAATGTGTAATCCAAGTACCATTTTTAGAAAATTCTTTTTCTTTGCTTTTAATTTCCAAGGCATGATTCCAAGCAAACAACACATAAGTATCAGGAAAATTATTTTTGAAAAGGTCGTAGGGTAAAATTGGAATATGTTTTCCAGGGGAAAATTTCCAATATTTGGTTGGTGTCGTATCAACAATATAACTAATTAAATCTTGATCAATATCACAATAATTAAGAATGGTAGTACTTTTAGAAGTAGCTCCATAACCGAATACTTTTTTTTTTTTATTTTTAAGTTTTAGGAGTTTTTTTTTAAATTTAATTTTTAATTTTTCACAATTAGACTTAAATTTTAAATAAGTAGAAAATTTATGGAAATTATTTTTTATCTCAAGATTTTTATAATAATGAAATAAAGGTGACTGTTCTGCGTCAGGTTTTTTTTGAATAACATATCTCATAGAACCGCCATGAGTACTTAAGGGCAAAACATCAATTAAAGTATAATTAAGTCTCTGAAATATTTTTTCTACTGATATTATAGAAAAAATAAAAATATGCTCATCATAAATTTGATCGTAGGAAACATTCTTAAGCATGTCACCTAAATAAGGATCTTCAAAAATTAAAAAACCATTGTCTTTTAGAATTAAATCTATACCTTTAATAACATTGTTTATGTTTGGAATATGACAAAATGCGTTGGCTGCATATATTACGTCTGCACTGCCAAAATAAGATTTACAATTACTTGCTGAATTAAAATCAAAAAAGTTATTAATACAGTTTATTCCTTTATTTTTTGCGATATCAAAAACATTTTTGGAAGGCTCGAAACCTAAATGTTTAATACATTTATCTTGTAAAAAATTTTTTAAAAAAATACCATCATTACTTCCAATTTCGATTAAAGAATTAATTTTATATTTAGAAAGATATTTATTCTGGAATAACCAATCTCTTGTTTTTTTAAAATGCATTTCCATAAATAAGGAAGTACTTGAAAAAAAAGCATAATCTTCATGAAACATTTTTTTTATACTTGGATTTTCATTTAACTGGAGCAAAGATAATTCTTCTGAAAAAGATATTCCTAATTCAAAAAAAAATTCATTTTTAAAATCTGACTCTTTAGATAAAAAATTATTAGCTATTGGCATTTTACCAAATGACATAATCTTTTTTAATTTATTATTAGTAATTCTGCAGTAGCTCATGAAATATAACAATAATTAATATTTTTTCTTGAGTAACATATTTAAATAAATTGTTTTATGCAAAAATTTTTTATTTACTTTAGAGTACTTAGAATCCAATAAAGATTTAAAAATAATTTTAAAGTTATTTTTCAAAAAAAACTTACAAATTCCATTAAATGAATGAACATTTTGAATTAAAGATTTATGATTTAATTGTTTGCAACTAAAAGAGTTAGAAATTGAAAAGGGTGTATGACTAATTAAAATATAAGATTTTTTTTTTAAATTAATTTTATTAAAAATATTTTTAATATTATTTAAATATTGCCAAGAACTACCAAAATAAACTAAATCAAAATTTTCTTTTTTGTAAGGAATAAGATTTGAGGAATAATAAATTTTTATTTTATTTTTTTTTACAAATTTATTTGCTACCAGAAATGGATCGTAAACATAAAATGAAACTCTTGAAACATCAATTTTATTAAATAAGTTGTATATTGCTACACCATTACCACCACCATAGTCTAACACTTTCAATATTTTATTATTACTTTGTATAAGCGGAATAATCAAAGCAAATATATCACGTATGTGATTATAAAAACTATCTTCTATAAAATTAAATTTTCTAAATTTTTTATTAACTAATTTTTTTATTAAATAATTACTAGTTTTGTTATTAAATTTTTTCCAAAAAGACATAGTTAAAAATGTATACTAAAAATAATATTGAACAATTAATTTTTTTAAGGTTATAACTTAAGAGTTTTTTAATTTTTTTTTTAACCAACCAACTAATCTACTTTCAAATTTAAGCAAGGAGATTTTATTTATTGAATCATCTAAAATGTAATTTGGCACTTTTATATTTTTATAAAAAAAGAACTTATTTCTAAATTTTAATGAGGAAATTAATTCTTTTAAAGAATATTGATCTCTAGATTTAATAATAATTTTTTCATTTTTAAATTTTTTTTTTATAATTTTTTTAAAAATAAATTTATTAACATCATTTACAGAAACAAAATTAAGTAAAGCATTTGTATTATAAAGATGAACTCTTTTTTTTTTTAGTTTTCTAAGTAAAATGGGGATCAATTTATATCTTGTGTCATTATCACCATATGTATCATACAAATAAATTTGAAGAACTTTTAAATTTTTTTTATTTCTTTGCAAATAATTGCTAAATTTTTTTTTAAATCGAGTATAATGATATTTTTTAAAAAAAGTGTTTGTATAAAATTCTAATATTGTTGAAATATTAATAAAAAATTTAACATCGTATTTTTTTGAAAATTTAGCAAGGATTTTTCCATATTCAAAATTAATTTTTCTGGATAATAATTGATCTTTTACAGAATTAGTCTTCGAGTAATATCCTGCAAAATGAATTATAATTTTAGGATTATATTTAATAAATATATTTTCCAATACATTCAAATATTTCTTTTTATTTAAAATTTTTTTTGAAACGATTTTCTTTAGAATAATCTTATTTTTGTAAGTTAAAAAAAAATTTTTACCTATAAATCCATTTGCTCCTGTAATTAATGCTAAATTTTTCAAAATTATAAATTAAATTCTGAATAAAAATCTTTAAAATTTTTATCTCTTTGACTTAGTATTGGGTCTTTAATAGGCCATTTAAAATTAATAAAAGGATCATTCCAGATAAAACCTGAGTCAAACTTTTTAATATAAGCTTCTGAATTATTATACAAAATTATAGAACCTTTACTTAAAGTCAAAAAAGCGTGCGCAAATCCCTCGGGCATAAAAAAACTTAAGTTATTTTTTTCAGACAAAGTCACAGACTCGTATTGCCCAAAAGTCTTGGATGATTGACGAATATCGACAACTACGTCTAAAATTTCTCCTTTTATGCAAGTTACAATTTGACTAATAGGCTTTTTCTTTTGATAGTGAAATCCTCTTAAAACATTTTTTTTTGATTTTGAAATTATTGAACTTTTAAATTTTACTTTATCTCCAAAAAATGAATTTGAATTCAAAATCTCAGTTAAATAACCTCTTTTGTCAAAATATTTTTGTCTTTTTACTAAAATTAGGCCAGATAATTTTGTCTGCAAAAATTTAAAACTCATAATGTATTAAAATCATAAATTTTTTTTAAAAAAAATTGATCGTTTTTCGAAAAAAAAAGATTATTTTCTTTAACAAAAATATTTTTACTTATTATTTTATATTTTAAAGAATATATAATAAACTTAAGAATATGTTTAATATTTAATTTTTCTGTAATTAATCTTATGTAGTATATTAATTTGTAAATTAATTTATCTTTTTTAAACTCATCAATAAGACACAATTTTTTATTTTCTTCAAATTTTTTATTGTAATAATACATAAATTCTTTATTTTTTTTTCTTAATTTTAAATATTTTATAAAAAAATAATTCTCATAATAATATTTTTTGGACTTAATGAGAGTTTTATATGGTAAAAATTTTTCAAAGTTAAAACTTGAACTGAACTTTGTATTATCTATCTTTATATAATCAATACAATTCAAAATTTTAATTCTGCCAAAACTAACGACTAAAAACTGAAAAATTTTTTCTGTGACATGTAAACTATAAAAATTTCTGTTTAAAATTTTAAAAATTATTTTCATGTTTGAAACTCTATGCAAGCCATTCCATAAACTAATTTGTGGAAATTTAACAAAGTTTATTAGTCTATCTTCATGATCTTTATTAAGAATATTTAAAATATTAAAATTTTTATTTTCTTTTCTTATAACGAAATAATTAAAAAAATTTGAATTTGGACTTATTTCTCCTAGGATACTTTTTCCTTTTACACATGAAAAATCTTTATTTTTATTTAGAAAATCTGCTGACTTTATAAAACCTTTAAAATTAATATAATCATCATCTTCCGCAAAAATTACATATTTAGTTTTAATATACTTCATTACTTCATAAAATTTTTCGTGGAAGTTTTTATAATTACGGTAAAACTTGAATTTATAGTATTTAATGTCAATTATTCTATTTTTTAAATTTAATTTTTTTTTTATACCTTTTATATTTCCACCATCAGAAATAATTATTTTAAATGGAATTTTTTGTGCTTCAGCAAAAGCTAACCATTTAATTGTAAAATCTAGTCTATTATAAATGGTAAGTACAATACTTATATTGTAATTTTTCATTTTAATTTAGATGTCTAATAATAAATTTTTGATTTATAAATATTTTTAATTTAAATTTATAATTATACCAACATTATTAATCTGGATTTGCTTTATCATTAATTAAACTCAAACCTATTTTTTTTGCCTCTTTAAATTTAAATTTATCTATTGAATATTTTTTTAAAACGTTATCTATAACTGGGTTATTTATATCTTGAGAGTATAAATTGTACTGATTAACTTGATTTCCATTGAATACACTTAACCACCAATATTTATTATCTGTGGATGGAAGACTAAAACTATATTTTTTTTCTATATTACAAGAGACTGTGAAAATATTATTATTATTCTTATAAAAATCTAATAATGAGTTTTTAAAATCATATATTGTACAATTATTCAAATTATTTTCTTTAATTTCAAAGGATAAAGTTTTATCTATAGCTTTGTTTTTTATAATAAAAAAAGGTACTTTTAAAACTTCCATTCTTTTAGAAGGGCCATAACTAAAATCATCATCGTAAAAAGAGAAACCATGATCAGCAGTGATAACAAAATTAGTATTATATAAATCTGGAATATTTTTTATCTCAGAAAAAAAATTGTTTATATCCGAAAGTAATAAATCAATAGGTTGTTTTGGATTAGTACCTTTTATTTTCCAATGAGAATAATTTAAATGCATAATAAAAAAATTTATATTTTTATTATTTTGTAAAGTATAATTAAGATACTTAGAAAAATTATAATCTGTTGAATGTGAAAAATAATGAATTATTTTCTGCACTAATCTTCCTTTTACATGCACTGCAGTTGGAGACCCATTAAAATTTTTAAAATTAAGAATATAATGATGGTCTAAATCTATAATATTAAGATAATAATTATATGAATTACTGAAATTTAAAATTGATCTAAAACCAGGATAGTTATTAATATGTCCTGCAGAACCCTCTGGAACCGCACAACTGTGTGAAACAATATATCTAAAAGATATTTTTTTTTTATTTAAAAGTTTTAAAAAGTTATTCTCCGTATAAGTATGATCCTCAATTAGTATTTTGTTTAAATTAGTACTAATTCTATTAAATGTTTTTTTTTCAGAAATATCGTAAAGATTAGAAAAAAAACCACAAGTCCAAGGTGAAGGAGTTATAAAATTATCGTAAGATTGTACAAAAAAATAATCTTTAATTTCAGATGATATTACAAAATTATCATTGGGATTGCTGCTGTAATTTCTAATATATTTCTTTGGCAAGCCGTCAATAATAATTAAAATAACTGATTTCTTGCTTGAGTTAATATTTAAATGAATTTTATTATATAAATAAACAAAACAGTTAATCGAGATTATAATAAAAAAAATATAAGAAAAATAAACAAGGTATTTTTTTTTATCTTGATTTATTAACTTTAAAATAAAAAAAGAAAACAAAAAAGAAAATAAGTAAAAAAAAATTTCAAAATGAAAAGATAATTGATCTATTTGGCGTGTAAAAAAAAAAAAATTAGTAAAAAAAAAAATAATCAAGACAAAAAATAAAAAAATTTTAAAACAATTTTTATAAACAAATTTAAAAAAAAATAAAAAAAAAGTTATTATAAATGAAGTGCAAAAAACATAATAGGAAATATGATCAAAAGGACTAAAAAAAAATAAAGAATCTCTAATTATAAAGTGAAAAGTTAGGATTGAAGAAGCTGATAATAAAAATAAGATAAGAACTTTGTTTATCAAATTTTTTACTAACATAAATTTTTAATTGATATCCTTATTTTTTTTTTTAAATTTGTTCTTATGATTAATGCTTTTTTTATTAAAAAGTTTATTAAAGAAATTTTTTACTACGCCTAAAGGAAAAATAAAAAGATAAAATACAATAAAATTGACTGCCAAAAAAAAATATGTAGCAATTGCACTTATAAAGCCAGGATCAATATATGCGTATACGTTTGAAATTAATAAAAAAAAATAAAAAAAGATAATTTTTTTTAACATTTTTTTTTATCTAAAATTAATAATTTTTTTTGTAGCATATTTAACAGAATTATTAAAGTTATAAAAATTTTCATTAATAAATAGATCAATTTTATTTAAAAAATGATTATTAAAAAAAAATTTATGATTATTAACAATCTTCTGAATATTATTTAAATCTGAAACCTTAATAATTTTTCCAAATTTTTTTTTTACATTATCTTCAATAGTATCCCTACTAATTTGAAAATAATTAATATTATGTAATTTTAAATTACTGTCAAAGTAAAAAACTGGTCTCTTTAAAACTAGACAAAATTCAATGGCTATCCCTGAATTATCAGTGATCAAAAACTCTGAGCTGTTTAAAGAATTTAAATTAGAAAAATCCTGATCGAAAAAAAAATTTTTATATTTCGAGAAAGTATTTATAATATTAATCAAATCTTTAGCATTTCTCTTATAATGCTCTGGATGAGGTCTGAAAATTACATTAAAATTATTACTCAAAAGACTTTCAATTATTTTTTTACAAGAGGTATTCAAAAAATTTATAGAATTATAATTCCATGAAGGAGCGACTAAAAAAGTATTTTTTTTTAACTTATTTAAATTTATCTTATTTTTTAAGAAATCAAAATAAAAATACCCTATATTTAAAATTAATTTATTTTTTTTTCTATTAATTTTAAGTATTTTTTTTAGTTCATTGGTGTGACGATTTCCTATTGAAAAGAAAATATCATAATTATTAAATGCCTTAGGAGTATAAGATCTATGTAAGCTTATCGGTGAATGGAAAATATAAACATAATAATGAACATTATTAGATTTTCTTAGAAATGAATTACCGAGATCGGTTAATGTCATAAAAAAAAATTTACATCTTACGTAATAAAAAAAAAATAACCTTATAATGCCTCTTCCAATATAAAAATTTTTGACATTTTTAATATTAATGACGTCATGAACGTCAGAACTAATATAAAAAATATACTCATTTTGAATCTTAGAAAGTTCAACAATAAAATCATAAAAATTATTTCTATAAACTTTATTTTCTGAATAAAAGATATATTGAATATTTTTTTCTTTAAATATTTTAATTAAATTATTAAATGTCAAAAAAAATTTCATTATAGATTTTTTAAAATTATTCTACAAACATGAGGTTTTTGATCGCGAAAAATAGCAAATTTATAACTAGACTTTAGATAACATATCTTGAAATTATATTTGTTTTTTAATTTATGTACTAGTTTTTTAGGATCAATAAATCTTCTATAATGATCTGTTACTCTTTCATACTTGCTAATTTTTTTTCCTTTATTGAATAAATTATCTTTAATTGTCCTAAATTCTAGATAAATAAAACCTTTTTTTTTTAAAATTTTTTTACAATTTATAAAAAAAAAATTTTGCTCAATCTCATTGATTGCATGTAAAAAAAAACGTGCATAAACATAATCATAAAAATTGCTATTTATTTTATTTTGTTTTTTGCATATGTTTCTGACATAAAATACTTTTTTAATAAAAATTCTATTTTTTTTTATATCGGTTCCTGAAATATCATAAGCATGACAATTAATTTTGTTTTTTATAAAAAAAAAAGTATCTCTGCCATTGCCACATCCAACTTCTAATAAAAATTTTTTTTTTTTTATTTTTCTTAAAACAAATTTTGCAAACGGAGATGGGCTGATAAAATTAAATTTTTTATAAAAGCTATTCCAATAATTTTCTTTTTTTTTGATATTTATAGACACAATATTTTATATATTATCATATGTTATTATAATAATTGATTAAGATACACTGAGATCTATATTATAAAAATACAATATGTTTTTTAATAAATATAACATTTTTAGAAGAAAAATTTAGTAATTTGGAAGTTATGATTTAAAAAATTAATATAAGCGTAGCTTATTATTTTTTATCAGATAATAAATACCAAATTTTATACAAATAAAAATTAAATAGCACTTTATAAAATAATAAATGTTTAGTTGATCATATGCTATTCTAGTAAGCACGTATAATATTTTACTTCTGCTAATATTAATTAACTTTTTATTGATTTGATAAATTTAATTATGCTATAAAATATTTCTATATATTTTTTTCTAAAAATATTTTTTTTATTTTATGTTCCAAAAGATACTTTACTATTATAGTTTTTTTTTTTTAGATAAAGAACAAACTAAATTTATTCTTCAAAACAATAATAAAATTAAAATCAAAAGTAAAATAACGCAATTTAAATATAAAAAAAAAATATTAGTTCAAATCGATAACAAGAATTTTAATTTATTATTAATTAAATTACTTAAATATAAATTTTTAAAAAAAAAGAAATTTACTGGTATATATACAAGATCTTTAAATACTTTTAATAATATTTTTTTTCTTTCAGAAATTATTTATACAATTAAAAATAAAATTTTTAATTATTTACTTTTTAATAAGTGGTCAAATATCTACTCATCTATTGGGATAAATTGTGAATACAATGTAAATAACATAAAAAAAAATTCTTTAGATATTGATCAAATTGTTAACAACATTTTTGCATGCCTTAAAGATAAAAAATCTGTTTTAAATATTAAATATAAAAATATTTTAATTGGAGATCTTATTTATGATAGTTTTATTAGATATGGTAAAAAACCAACTTTAGATATTAGAAGTATTTTTTTAAAAATTATAATAAAAAAATCTATTGAAGTTTTAGAATATTGTTTTTTAAATCTTAAAAGTTATGAGATAGAGAAATACTACACCTCTTATAGCTCATATATTAATCATGGTCTTATTGTAAGATACTTAATAAAACAAGGTATACCTGTAATTTCAAGCGGTAGTAGACACTCTTATTTTAAAAGATTAAGTCCAAAAGATAATAAACATATTGAAAATTTTATTAGTTTTAAAAAAGAATATGATAAATTAAGAAATAAAAAAAAAAAAATTCTAGAAGCACATAAATTATTGAAGAAAAAAATATATGGTCGTAAAGAATTAAGCTCAAATTACTTAAATAATATTTCTTACAAGAATAATAAATTAGATGACAAAAGAATAGAACATCTTGACGGTGTAATTTTTTTACATGACTTTTTTGATTCTTGTCATGACTATGATGGACTAATATTTGAAGATTTTTATGAATGGACATTATTTAGCCTAAATACTATTAAAGAATATAATTTAAAAATTGGCATTAAACCGCATCCAAATAACATAAATGAAAGTATAAAAATAATAAAAATATTAAAAAACAAATTTAAAGACTTAATTTGGATAGACGATAGAATTTCTAATCTAAAAATACTAAAATATAAGAATATTAAATTCGGTGTATCGGCTACGGGTAGTATTTTGTATGAATTAGCTTTTTTCTCAAAAATGGGCATTTCAGCTGGGTATTCTCCAACAATTTCATTTGATATCTCATTATACCCAAAGAATAAATTTCAATATAAAAATTACTTAATTAATTCTAATAAATATGCTGAAATTTACAATATATCATATTTAGAAGCCTGCAAGATATATTATATGTATTTTTTGCATAATATTAAAAAAGAAAATAAATATTTCATTAAAAGTAATTTATTAAATTTTGATATAAAACCTTACCAAAAATTAAATTTTTACGATAATAAAATTAATAAAATTATAAATGATGAAAAAAATATATAACTATTTTGTAATACTAGTTTTTGCTCCTTTTTTTATTTTAGAAGTTCTGAAATATAAGTTTTTTAAAAAAAAAAATACATATTTATCTTATCAATATATGATAAAATTATTTGCATTATTTGATGGAGTAGTAATTAATATTCTTAGTAAATTTCTATCTCAAGAAAAAATTGTTTTTGAAAATAATTATCCTAATAATTTTTTATTTATTGATTACGATTATGATAAAATTAACTATGATTTATTAAATTGCGGATACTATCTTCATAAAAATAAAATTGATAAGAAATTAATTGATAATATCAATTCTGAAATAATTAAAATCAATGGAAAATATTCCTCGGACTTATATTCTAGTAATAACTACGAAAAATTTGATACAAATAATCCAAAAGGAGTGAAATTTATTTATAAAACTAATGATTTAATTAAAATTGATGCAATTCAAAATTTATTATTAGATAAACAAATTTTAACTATTGCGCAAAATTACTTAGAAGCTCTTCCGATTATCGATATAGTCACAGCATGGTGGAGTTGTCCTTCACAATTTGCTGATAAAAATGCAGCCCAATATTGGCATTTTGATATGGATAGACCCCGATGGCTAAAAGTTTTTATATTTCTAACTGATTGCAACATTGACAATGGACCACATAGTTTTATTGAAGGATCTCATAAGAATGGTGGAATTACAAATATATTAAGATCTAAAGGATACCAAAGATTATCTGACGAAGAAATTAATAATTTTTATTCACAAAAAAAAATAAAAACTTTTGTTGCGTCTAAAGGTTCAATTTTATTTGAAGATACAAGAGGTCTACATAAAGGAATAAAATTGAAATCAGGAAACAGACTAATATTGCAATTTCAATATTCTACAGCACTCTTTGGATCTGATATACAAAAAATTAAACTACCCCAATCAAATTTTTTTTTAGATATTTTTAATAAAAACAAAAAAATTTTTCAAAATTTTTATTAATCAGCAATGAAAATAAGAAATTGAGGCATGCAAATTTCGCTCAAATATATCTGGGTATCTGAAGAATTTTATGTGGGATCCAATCTCAGCGTTATTCCAGTGTGCAAATTTTGGTCCGAGTAAAATTCTTTTAAATAGTCTCTCGTCTAAATCAAAAATTACATAGGACTTTGAATATTTATTTATTTCATCTTTTTTTAACTCTAACATAGTTATTACATTCTTTGATGAATTTATCATTATAAAATATTTTTTAATTTTAAAAAAAATATCAGAATTTATATATATATTTAAATCAATTTTTTTTTTTAAATAATTTACAAAAGCTAATTTAGCTAAATTATAGATTTCATTTGCACTGACATTCTTATCTTTTTCATAATCAAATTTTATTTTTTTTATTTTTTTTATGTAATTATTTAATTTGACATTATCTAAAAATTTATAGTCTAAGTTTCTTTTTTTTTCTGACAAATCAAAAATTTTATCTACATTTATTTTTGCGGCTTTAATATATAAATTCTTTTTTCTTAATTCATTATCTATGAATTTATAGGCTTCATCAATTGTAGGCAATCCTCGCAATTCATTTAGATTGACTAATTTTCCAGACAAAACATAAGTGCCAGCAAATGGCAAGTAATATTTAGGATTAATAATATCTAAATAATTAACTGCTTTCATTAAAAAATTTTTTTTTTTTTTAATTTCTTCGTTTTTTTTTTCTATTAAGGTTAAATTATCAAAACATTGCGGATATGGACCGGCTCCTCCATATCCTAACATTGCCAAATCAATCTTTTTGTGAAGTTTTAATTTTTTTTTTAAAATCTCTGAAGTCAATTCAAAAGGGCAGTCATTTAAATTTAAGATTGAGTAATCTTTGTTTTCGATAATTGAAAAACTATCTATTTGTTGAGATTTATTATCTTTTAAAAAAAAATTAGCACAACCATTAAATTTATAACACAGTTTAGGATCACAATTATCAGCTGCGTAAATAGTGATGTATATTTCATTAAAAATTTGATGACGTTTTCCATTTTCTAATTCTATAATTTTAAATCCTAATTTCTCTAATTTAAACTTTAAAAATTTTGAATGATACTCATGAATATAAATAGGTATGTTCTTATTTATTTGTAATAAAGTTCTTTCAGAGCAGTGATCTGGATGAATATGACTAATATAAATTGCATTATATGAATTTATTTCATTTAATCTTTTCGGTAAATTATAAGGTGGATAATGGTGCCATGATCCATAGTATTCACCCTCAGTAAGCCATGGGTCTGTTAAAATTTTGAAACTTTTAAACTTTACTCCGACAGTTGATGAGCGATATAGTTTAATTTTCATATAAATATTTTTAATTAAAAATTAAAATTTATAAAATTTTAATTTTTATCTAAACTTAAATATTGCAAATATCAATATATCTTGCAGAGTTAATTTAAATTGTAATTAAAATTATATTATCAATTAATATTTTGTTAATTGATTTTTTTTCATAAAAAAACTAATAATAAAGAGACCTTTGTTCTAAAAAACCTCTTTTATATTTATTAGCTATTTTAATAACTTTTATTAAAGTCGGAACTTTATAATTATTATATTTTAAAATTTTGGTAATATAGTCAAGATCTTCTGGATAATCTAACGTCAATCTAATATCAGAATAATTTTTATTAAGTTTTATTTTTTTAAATACACATTTTATCTTATTAAAATTTACACCAACGGTAATATGCTCTAAATCAGGTTTAAAATTTTTGCTCAATATTTTAAACAGCAACTTTTTACTTAATATTTCCACTGAATAACCTTCTGGATAACCGGATTTATTAACATTGCTAACATAATCATAATTATTATTATCATAAATCTTAATCATTTTTTTTATAAAAGAACTATGAATTAAAATATTATCAGCGGTGAGTCTTACGAAATCATTTATTTGGTAATAATTACATAAATCACAATATCTTTTTAAAACATTTTTTTCACTGCCAAAAAAATAGTTAAAATTATATTTTAAAAATAAATTAAGTATTATTTTACGATTTATTTTTTTTGACAAAGCTAAAAAGATATTTTTAGAATTTGTTACTTTTAAACAAGTTTCAATTAAATATTCTAGAACATATTTGCCTTTTATTTTCTTAAAAATTTTTTTAGGGTATCTTTTAGAAAACTCTCTTGCTTGTATGATAATTTTTATATCTTTTTTCATTTTCTAATATTTAATGTAAGAAAAAATTATATTAACGACTCTATCCAAGCCTTTATAATCAATAACTCTTCTTCTTTTATTACTATTAATACTATCTAAATCTTCTTTATGAATTTGGATGTGTTTGTAAAGCTTTTCTTTATTTATTTTTTTAAGAGGACCTAAATTTATAATACATCTTTTTCTAGCCAAATATCTAATTGCATAACTTTGATGAAAATAATTTTGTACTGCCATTACTAAACAATTAGAAGATAATGACTCAAATAATACGTTACCACCACTAACTATAGCAAACTTTGATTTGTTTAAATATTTTTTAGGATTATTTATGTTAAATAAAATTTTAATTTTTTTTTTTTTAAATTTACTCTTAATTTTTTTTATATGAACATTTTTAACAGCCTTTCCTAACATTAAATAAATTTTATGAACTTTTAATTTTAGTAATATTGAACAAATTTTTATCGAAAAGTTATTATAATCAGCCCCACCAGAACTAACAAAAAAAATATTTTTTTTTTGAGTTTTTTTATTTTTTTCTTTAAAAAAATTACGAATTATTAAATATTTAAATCCACCAAAATATTTTATATTTCTGCTAACTTTTATTTTTTTTTTATAATGAATTATACTATTTATAACTATACCTTTTTTAAAATTTAATTTAGTTATATCTAAATTTATTATTTTAGAATTATACCCTTCGAAAAATGAATTAATTTCTAAATCTTTTCCAAGAGTATCATTAATCAAAAGATCACTCTTATTAAATTTTAATAATTTTACACATGATCTTTTAATAATTTTTAATTTTGTTTCTTTTTTGATAAAATTAATTATTTTATTTGGAGAATCTGTTATGATTGATATTCTTATATTTTTCTTTTTTAATTTTTTTATAATTTCAATTGCTCTATAAATATGCCCTAATCCGTATTTTAATCCATAGTCACCGTTGACATTATAGTATATATTTACTTTCATAATTTTTACTATTATTCATGAAAAATTATTCGAGTCATACTATTAATGAAAATACTAAAATAAAAGATGTTATAAAAAAGATTAATGACAATCACATAGGGATTATTGCCGTACATAATGATAAAGATGAGTTTATAGGAATATTATCTGACTCTGATATTAGAAGATTAATAATTAGAGGAATTACTTTAGACCATAATATAAAAAATTTTATTAATACAAAACCATTTTACTTAGATACTGACTACAAACAGACTGATGTAATAAAACTTATAACTTCAAAAAAATTTTCAGAAATAAGGCCTAATTATATACCCGTTTTAAAAAAAAAAAAATTTTTTAAATTCTTAAGTATCAATGATTTAAAAAAGGAAAATTATATCATAAAAAAAAAAGTTAATAAGAATAAAAGTAAAAACAGTGTACTAATTATAGGCGGGGGGGGATACATAGGGAGTGTACTTTCAACAATTTTGGCAAAGAATAAATACAATATAAGAATATATGACAAATTTATTTATACTTCAGATCACCTAAAATATTTAAAAAAATTTAATAATATTGAAATTATTAGAGGAGATACAAGACATATTGATGATCTATTTTCTGCATTCAAAAATATAGATATAGTAATTCATTTAGCGGAATTTGTTGGAGATCCTCTATGTGGTAAAAATCCAGAAAAAACTTTTGAGATTAACTATTTAGCAACAAATCTAATAGCTAACCTATGCAAAACATTCTGCATCAAAAAATATATTTATATATCTTCATGTAGCGTTTACGGACAAAATAAAAATAATAATTTATTAGATGAAGAGTCGGAATTAAATCCACAATCTATTTATGCCCAGTTAAAATTAAATTGTGAAGAGGCTATATTTAAAAATATAGATGAAGATTTTAATTTTACAATACTTAGGTTGGGAACAGTTTTTGGTTTATCATTAAGACCAAGATTTGATTTAGTTGTCAATCTATTCTGTTATCAAGCTTTTATTAATAATAAAATTTTAATTATTAATGGAAATCAATGGAGACCATTTGTTCATATTGTAGATGTAGCCCATGCAATTAAAAAAGTAATGGAGGAAAAAAAATCTATTACCAAACAAAAAATTTATAATGTGGTTGGGTACAATATTACTATAGAAAATTTAGGTAAAGTATTTAAAAAAATTAATAATAAAATAAAATTAATTCAAAAAAGTGATGATACTGATTTAAGAGATTATAAAGTTTCAGCCAAAAAAATTTATGCAGATATAAGATTCAAGCCTAAATATAGTCTAAATAAAGGCATTAAAGAATTAATGAATTTTATAAAAAAAAAAAAAATAAAAAAAATAAATAAAAAAAAATATCATAATTTTTTATTAGAAAAATTTATATGAAAAAAATTAAACTTTCAGAAATAATAATATCCGATTCTGAAGAAAAATACTTAAGACAAGTACTTTTATCTGGATGGTTAACATATGGTGAAATGTCAAAAAATGTTGAAAAAATTATAAAAAAAAAATTTAATTTTAAATATGTATCTCTAACTAATTCCTGCACTAGCGGAATACATGCCGCATTAATAGCAAACGATATAGGAAATAATCAAGAAGTTATAACTTCTCCAATGACTTTCGTCTCAACAATTAATAGCTTATTTCAACTTAATACAAAAATAATTTTAGCAGATATAGATTTAAAAGACTTCAATATAGATATGACAAATGTAAAAAAATTAGTAAATTCTAAAACTAGTTGTGTTCTGCCAACCCATTATGGGGGAATTCCAGCAAATATTAATGAATTATTAAAACTTAAAAAAAAATTTAATTTTAAAATTATTGAAGATGCTGCCACTGCTTTTGGATCAAAAATAAATAATCAATTCATTGGTTCTCTTCCTACAGATGCTACTGTTTTCAGTTTCTACGCTAATAAAATTATAACTTCAGCAGAAGGGGGATGTGTTGTAACAAATAATAAAAAAGTATATGAAAAATTAAAAAAAATAATATTTTGTGGAATTAACAAAGACACTTTTTCCAGAAGCAAAGGTCAAAGTTGGAAATATAAATTAACAGTCCCGGGCTACAAATATAACATTAGCGATATTCACTCAGCTATCTTAATGGGTCAGTTAGAAAAATTCAATAAAATTAGAACTAAAAGATTAGAATTAATTAAATTATATTTAAAATACTTTAAAGAATTAGAGCAAGAAAAGATACTTTTAAAAATTAATAGAAATATAAATAATTCTTCAAATTATATATTTCCAATCCTTTTAAATAAGAAAACTACAAATATTAATAGAAATAAAATAATAGGTAAACTTTCAGATAATGGCATATCCTCAACTGTTCACTATATTCCTGGAAATCAACATATTTTTTATAAAAAAATCTTTAAAAAGTTTAATTTAAAAAATACAAACTATGCATATAATAATATTATCACACTTCCTTTGCATAATAAATTAAAAGAAGAAGATATATTTTATATTTATAAAACATTTAAGAAAATATTTTAGATCAATTTTAAATGAAAAACAAAACTTATATAGTTGCAGAAATTGGTATCAATTTCTTAGGAAGTTTTTCAATATTAAAAAAATTAATAATTAATGCAAAAAAATCTGGCGCTGATGCTGTTAAATTTCAACTTTTTGATCCAATAACACTTTCATATGGTAATAAAAATTCAATAAATAAAAATCTTTATAAATTATGGAAAAAAATGGAGCTAGATGCAAATAAAGCAAAAAAAATAAAAATATTCTGTAAAAAAAAAAATATTGATTTATTTTTTTCTATTTTTGATGACCATAGCCTGGAAATACTAAAAAAAATAAATCATAAAAAAATTAAAGTAGCCTCTTCAGAACTCAATAATATTGAATTAATTAAAAAAATAGCAAAATTTGCTAATGACGTAATACTATCAACGGGCATGGGTTCAATCAAAGAAATATCAAAAGCAGTAAATATATTAAAGAATAAAAATCTATCAATATTACATTGTGTTTCGATGTATCCAACAAATTTGGAAAACTGCAACTTAAATAGAATGATCTCATTAAAGAAAAAATTTAGCAAATATAAAGTTGGTTTTTCGGACCACACCATTGGAATTAATGCATCAATTGCTGCAATTGTACATGGAGCGGATATACTTGAAAAACATTTTACTCTTAACAAAAAATATAAAGGTGCCGACCATAATATTTCAGCTGATCCAGTAGATTTAAAATTTATAACAAATTTTAATAATAATTTAAAAAAAATATTGGGCTCAGGAAATATAGAACCAAAAATAAAAGAAAAAATAAATAGAAATTTTTTTAGAAAAGGATTATATGCAAAAAAAGATATAAAAAAAAATGATAAATTTACTGAGTCAAATATCTATTTACGTAGACCACAAAATAATTTTCCAATTGATAAATTAAAAATCATTTTTAAAAAAAAATCAAAAAGAGAAATATATTCTGGTAGTTCAATAAATTTATCTGATTTAATCTAATTGCTTTTCATAATATTTAATTAATATTACATTTCTTAAAATTAAGATTTATAATGCTTATCTTTGTAAATTTTTATTATAAACTTACATTTTTTATAAAAAAAATGAGCCGGATATCTTTTATTGTCAACTACCTTAAGCAAAGGGATTAAATCCTTAAATTTTTTATTCAAATTAATTTTAGAATCAAATTGAGTTCTTTTTCTGTAATAACTTGGATTTCCTTTTTGTTTAATAAAAATTTTATTTTTATCATTTAAAAAACTTTTAATTAAAACTAAAGTATTTAAAAAAATTTTTTTTCTTATATCCTCAATCAAATCTGTATCAGATACTTTAAATAGTATCTTTTTGTAAATATCACCACTATCAGGAATTGATAAATTAGGATTTATTCTAAAAAGTGATAAAGTTAACTGTGATTTTTTTTTTAAAATTTCCCATGTATATGGAGAAAACCCTCTGCCTTTAGGTAGGTCACTGGCATGAACGACCATATTAAAATTTGACTTTAAAAGATATTTTCTTTCTACAATTTTTGAATAAGATAAATAAAAAATGTAATCAAATTTTTTTTTTATCTTTATATGGTCATGCAAAACTTGAATCTTTATCTTTTTTAAAAATTTAACTAACCAAGAATTTTTATTTGTTACGATTAAAACTTTACTATTTGTCTTCATAAAAAATCAGGAATAAAGATTTGAATAATAAAAATTCTAATATTGTAATGTGTATCAATAAAAAATTTTTCAGTGCATAAATCAAGCCAATTGAGCTATTAGTAACGGTAAGCTTAACGTGTTACCACGCTTCCACACCCGTCCTATCAACGTCGTAGTCTACGACGGCTCTATAGGAAGAACTA
>Ga0214921_10002302_pt1 | contig 31270 bp, 41 predicted proteins | sample LL1505_MetaG_FD_177992 | JGI IMG/M metagenome (GOLD analysis project Ga0214921, IMG submission 177992) | Freshwater microbial communities from Lake Lanier, Atlanta, Georgia, United States - LL-1505 | ecosystem: Environmental > Aquatic > Freshwater > Lake | place: USA: Georgia | collected... | reverse complement strand
GGATCGTGATGGACGTGAAGTCCACCGGTGGAGCGATCAAGAAGGACGTGATCAAGCTCGCTCCCGGTGAGGCCAAGCGCCACGCCAAGGGTGTTGAGGATAAATACATCAAGAAGCACGCCGCCTTAAAGGAAGAGTTAACCCAGGCGCTTTCCAACATCCTGCTGAATGAAAAGATTCCGCTGGACGTGGTGAATGCCGAGACGGGCGAAATCATCATCCCCGCCAACCGGAAGATCACCAAGACGCTGCTGAGGAAAATTGCCGATGTGTATCATCACATCGAAATCGATCCTAGCCCGATCCGGATCAAAATCCGGGAGATTATCTCCAGCTATGAGCAGAAGTTCAACCAACTCGACAACGAGAAGGACATGGAACTCGAGCGAGTAGAGTCAGGTGAGGATATCGATCCGGGCGTGATCAAACAGGTGAAGGTCTATGTGGCTGCCAAACGGAAGATCGCCGTCGGCGACAAGATGGCCGGACGTCACGGTAACAAGGGTGTCGTGGCCAAGATTGTGCCGGAAGAAGATATGCCGTTCCTGCCGGACGGAACCCCAGTGGACATCATTCTGAATCCTCTCGGCGTGCCTTCACGTATGAACGTCGGTCAGGTACTCGAGACCCATTTGGGGATCGCCGCCCGGGCCCTCGGCTTCAACGTGGCCACGCCAGTATTTGACGGCATCAACGAGACGAAGATCCGTGAATTCCTCAAGAAGGCCAAACTCGATGAGGATGGAAAATCCACCCTCGTGGACGGCCGGACCGGTGAATTCTTTGATCAGCGCGTGGTGGTTGGTTTGATCTACATGATGAAACTGCACCACTTGGTCGCGGATAAGATTCACGCCCGGGCGGTCGGTCCGTACTCCCTGGTCACCCAGCAACCGCTGGGCGGCAAGGCCCAGTACGGAGGTCAGCGTTATGGAGAAATGGAAGTGTGGGCGATGGAGGCCTATGGCGCCGCTTACACTCTTCAGGAGCTCCTCACGGTGAAATCCGACGACGTGGCTGGCCGGACCCGCATTTACGAAAGCATCGTAAAGGGGGATAACTCCCTCGAAGCGGGCACCCCGGAGTCCTTTAACGTGTTGATCAAGGAAATGCAGAGTCTATGTCTCGACGTGAAAGTTGGTGAACGTAGTCGCGTCGTGGACGAGGATCTGCAGAAACCCAATCTTCTGGAAGTAACCGCCGCTTAACCCAACTGGAAACCATCCATCCCATGAACAAACAGACCCAATCCGCACGTGAAATCCTTGGCATGGAGAGAACTGTCGGCTTCGACGAGGTGAGCATCACCGTCGCGTCGCCGGAATCAATTCTCTCCTGGAGCCGTGGGGAAACCAAAAATCCTGAGACCATCAACTACCGGACCTTCAAGCCGGAGAAGGGCGGTCTTTTCTGCGAGCGGATTTTTGGACCGACCAAGGATTACGAGTGTTCGTGCGGAAAATACAAGCGGATCAAGTTCAAGGGTGTGATCTGTGACCGTTGTGGCGTGGAGGTCACCCTGGCCCGCGTCCGTCGTGAACGCATGGGCCACATCGAACTGGCCGTGCCGGTGAGCCATATCTGGTTCTACAAGTGCATGCCCAGCCGCCTTGGACTCATGATGGACATGACCGCCCGGGAACTAGAGCGGGTGATTTACTACGAGGATTATCTTGTCATCGACCCAGGGAAAACTCCGCTGAAAGAAAAGCAGCTTTTGACCGAAACGGAATACCGTGAGGCTCAGGAGCAGTTTGGGGATTCTTTTGTCGCCAAGATGGGCGCAGAGGCAATCCGTGATGTCTTCAAGAAGATGGATCTGGATGAGGTGGCGGTGGAATTAGAGCAGCAACTGGAAACCACCCGTAGCAAACAGACCCGGAAAAAAGTGGCTAAACGCCTGAAGCTCGTACAGGGCTTTATCAATGCAGGGGCTCGTCCCGAGTGGATGATTCTGGAAATTCTACCCGTGATTCCGCCGGATCTTCGTCCTTTGGTTCCGTTGGAAGGGGGTCGTTTTGCCACTTCTGATCTGAACGATCTATATCGCCGGGTGATTAATCGTAACAACCGTCTGCGCAATCTTCTCCAATTGAAGACCCCCGAGGTCATCATCCGCAATGAGAAGCGCATGTTGCAAGAATCGGTCGATGCACTGATGGATAACGGTCGGCATGGTCGTGCGGTCACGGGTGCGGGAAACCGTCCGTTGAAGTCGCTCTCCGACATGTTGAAGGGAAAGACCGGACGCTTCCGGATGAACTTGCTCGGCAAACGCGTCGATTATTCCGGTCGTTCCGTCATCGTCATCGGCCCCGAACTCAAGTTGAACGAGTGCGGATTACCCAAGAAGATGGCTCTGGTTCTCTTCGAACCTTTCATCATCCGCCGTCTGAAGGAACTGGGTCAGGTCCACACCGTGCGCTCCGCCAAAAAGATGATCGAGCGAAAAGAGTCGATCGTATGGGATACGTTGGATGAAGTGACCCGCGAGCATCCGGTTCTTTTGAACCGTGCTCCGACCCTTCACCGTCTGTCCGTTCAGGCTTTTGAACCGAAGTTGATCGAAGGGGACGCCATCAGAATCCATCCGTTGGTCTGTACCGCTTATAATGCGGATTTCGACGGTGACCAAATGGCCGTGCACGTTCCGTTGAGCGTGGAAGCCCAGTTAGAGGCCCGACTCCTGATGTTGGCTCCGAACAATATTTTCGGACCCAGCAATGGTCGTCCGATCACCACCCCCAGTCAGGACATCACCTTGGGTTGCTACTACTTGTCGCAGAATCCCATGCGGTCCACGGAGAAACAAGATAAGCAGAAAAAACGGTTGAGTGCGTTTTCCGAAGCTGACGAAGTGGATTTTGCCATCGATGAGGGAAGCATCAAGACCCATGACCTGATCCTCTTTAAGAATCCCGATTTTGGAATCGAGACGATCTTTGGGGATGCGACCAAGAAGTTCATCGAAACGACTCCGGGTCGGGTGAAGTTTAATAGTATCTGGCCGAAGGAACTGGGTTTCGTGAACAAAGCCGCTGGCAAGAAGCAGATCGGTGAAATCATTCTCCGTTGCTACGAAAAAGCCGGTCACGCCGCCACGGTGGTATGCCTCGACAAGCTTAAGGACCTCGGTTTCATGGCTGCCACCCGAGCCGGTGTATCCATTGGGATCAACGACATGATCATCCCGGAGGAAAAACCCCAGGTGATCGATCGAGCCCGTCAGTCAGTGACCCAAGTCGAAAAACAGTACCGGATGGGTGCCATCACAGACGGGGAGCGTTACAACAAGATCGTCGACATCTGGACCCAAGCCACGGAGGAAATTTCCTCGGCTATGTACCGGACGTTGGAGCACAATGAAGGACGGAAAGATTTTAATCCCGTATACTTGATGGTGGATTCCGGAGCACGAGGCAACCGAAACCAAGTGCGTCAGCTTGCCGGGATGCGGGGTTTGATGGCCAAGCCCTCGGGTGAAATCATTGAGCGTCCGATCACAGCCAGCTTCCGCGAGGGTCTGTCGGTGCTGGAGTACTTTATTAGTACCCACGGTGCCCGCAAAGGGTTGGCCGACACGGCGCTGAAGACTGCCGATTCGGGTTATATGACCCGTAAGCTTTGTGACGTTGCCATGGACATGATTATCCGTGAGCCGGATTGCGGTACGGAGCGGGGGATTTGGGTCAAGGCAATCATGGAAGGGGATGATGAAATCGTCCGTCTACGTGATCGCATCTATGGTCGGACTTCCTGTGACGACATCGTGGATCCTGTCACCAAGAATAAAGTCGTGGTTGCCGGTCAGCTGATCGGTGAAAAGGCTGCTGCTGCGATTGAGAATTTGGGTCAGGAACGGGTCAAGATCCGTTCCGCATTGACCTGCGAAACCCGGCGTGGGGTTTGCGCCTCTTGTTATGGTTTGAATCTGGCGACTAACCAGTCAGCTAAACTCGGCGAATCGGTCGGTATTATAGCCGCCCAAAGCATCGGCGAGCCTGGAACGCAGCTGACCATGCGTACCTTCCACATCGGAGGAACGGCCTCGCAGGTGTTTAAGCAGCCGCAGATCAAAGCCAAGAATGATGGGACTATTCAGTACACTGACCTCCGCACCGTGAAGGCGCTGGAAGGGCATGACATCGTGCTGAACAAGAACGGTTTTGTCAGCGTTCACGCGCCCGATGGTCGCGAACTCGAGCGTTATCCGGTGGTGATCGGATCCATGATCTCGGTCCCTGAGGGTGGTAAAGTCAAGAAAGGCCAAAGTTTCGTCCAGTGGGATCCGTACAACATTTCGATTCTGACCGAAAAGGCCGGACGAGTGGAGTTCAAGGACATCCTGGAGGGCGTGACGATGAAGAAGGAAGTCGACGAGACCACGAAGTCCGTCGGCACCGTGATCATCGAGCACAAGGAAGACTTGCACCCCCAGATCGCCATCGTCGATCAAGCGGGCGCAGTCGTGGCCGCCTACAGTATTCCGGCCGGAGCTCACATCGAAGTGAAGGATGGAGAGAAGGTTCAGGCCGGGCAGCGTCTGGCCAAAACTCCACGGAAAGTCACCAAGACCAAGGACATTACCGGTGGATTACCCCGGGTGGCCGAGCTCTTTGAAGCCCGCCGTCCGAAGGACGCAGCGGAAATCGCCAAGATCGACGGAGTGGTTGATCTGCAGGGCAATCTCCGCGGCAAGAAGAAGCTGGTTATTAAGGACGCTGAGACCGGTGCGGAAGAGGAACATCTCATCCCCCTCTCGAAGCATTTGATTGTCTACAAGGGAGACACGGTCAAGAAGGGGCAACAGCTGACGGAAGGTCCGGTGGTGCCGCATGAAATTCTTGAGGTCTGCGGACCCCAGGAGTTGCAGGAGTACCTAGTCAACGAAGTGCAGGAGGTCTATCGCTTGCAAGGTGTTGAGATCAACGACAAGCACATTGAGATCATCGTTCGTCAGATGCTCCGTAAAGTGAAGATCACCGAACCCGGCGATACCCATCTTTTATGGGGAGAGCAGGTGGATCGGACATCCTTTGAGGAAGCAAACCAAGACATCGAAGCCAAGGGGGGGAAGCCCGCGGAAGCAACCCCGGTGTTGCTCGGCATCACCAAGGCTTCGCTTGAAACGGAGAGCTTTATCTCGGCGGCTTCGTTCCAAGACACCACCCGGATTCTGACCGATGCGGCCACTCTGGGTAAGGTCGATAAGCTCCTTGGATTCAAAGAGAATGTGATCATGGGTCACTTGATTCCTGCCGGAACGGGCTTCAGTGCCTACCGCAAGATCAAGTTATTGCACCTCGGCGAACCCGTGGGTGAACCTTTGGTCAGCTCGCAACCGGAAGAGGAGAGGGCCCGCAAGGTCGCCCTCGATATTCCGGCTGCCCTCGCCAGCTAAGTTTTTCCCCCTTTTTTTGGGGGTCGAACAGGGTTTTGGGCTGGGCTGGGGCCGAGCGCAGGTGGGCTCTACGCAAGGCTATCCGAATGGGGAATCCAGTAGACGGTTTGGCCTGCGCTTGGGTCTTGGGTAGGTAAACTTATCCCCTTTCAGGAGCGAAGAATTTTGCGGAAAACCCTTGTCATGAAGCAATTTTTTGGGCAGGATTTTTGTTTCCGCTGTCATCCGGTCGGAGTCTGAGAAGATAACGATTAGGTCAGTCGGCATGTGACGGTTCGGTGGAATCGTCCTCCATGCGTGCTTCGAGCGCTACATGGAACCCGCTAACGGGGTGCTATCTGTCTAGGGAGGTCTGCGGGGGAGAAAAACAAAGCATGCCGACGATCAACCAGCTGGTTCGTTTTGGCCGTTCCGCCATCAAGCGCGGCACGAAAGCCCCTGCCTTGCACGGATGTCCCCAGCGCCGCGGTGTCTGTCTGCAGGTGATGACCCGTACTCCTAAGAAACCCAACTCGGCCCTCCGAAAAGTTGCCAAGGTTCGACTCTCCAACGGGGAAGAGGTGATCGCCTACATCCCGGGTGAAAACCACAATTTGCAGGAGCACTCGATTGTTTTAGTCCGTGGCGGTCGTGTCAAGGACTTGCCTGGTGTTCGGTATCACATTGTTCGTGGCACGTTGGACGCGTTGGGGGCATCTGGTCCCAGCAATTCCAACAAATTGGCCCGCCTTGTTTCCCGCAGCAAATACGGTGTCAAACGCCCCAAGGGCGGTGGCGCCAAAGCGGCCGCTGAGGCCAAACCGGCGAAAGCCTAACCCCGAGGAGATTTTCTCATGTCCCGCCGCCGTCGTCATATTTCCCGCAAGACCACCCCGGATCCGGTTTATGAGAGTCCTCTCATCGGTCGGATGATCGGATACATTCTCAAGCGGGGGAAGTACTCCACCGCCAGCCGGCTCGTGTACAACGCCATCAAACGAGCGAATGAGGGTGGGTCGGGAGGCGATCCTTTGGCGGTCGTCCAGAAGGCCGTGGAAAATGTGAAGCCTCGTCTCGAAGTCAAATCACGCCGGGTCGGTGGAGCCACTTATCAGGTTCCGGTGGAAACTACCCCGGAGCGCCAACTTTCCCTAGCCTTGCGCTGGATTGTTGAGTTGGCCAACAACCGCAAGGGAATGGCTTTCGAAAAGGCACTCTCCCAGGAGATCCGCGATGCCGCGGCCGGGCAGGGGAACGCGATTAAGAAGCGCGATGAAACACATCGTATGGCCCAAGCGAATCGGGCTTTTGCCCACCTGCGCTGGTAAAGGATAAAACGATGCCTCCCGTCACCGGATCTGCCCGTAGCTATTCCCTCGAACGGACGAGGAACATCGGGATCTGCGCCCACATCGACGCGGGGAAAACCACGCTGACCGAACGCATCCTTTTTTACACCGGGAGCATCCACAAGATGGGGGAAGTGCATGAAGGCACCACCGTAACCGATTGGATGGAGCAGGAGCGGGAGCGCGGCATCACCATTACCTCCGCCGCGACGACATGTTTTTGGCCGGTCAAAGAAGAGGCGGGTCTGATCAAATCTTTCGAAAAAACCAAGAATCGCGTCAATATCATCGACACTCCGGGACACGTGGATTTCACCGCCGAGGTGGAACGTTCGCTCCGGGTTCTGGACGGTGCGATTGCCGTTTTCTGCGGCGTGGCCGGGGTGCAGCCGCAAAGCGAAACCGTCTGGCGTCAGGCGAATAAATACGGGGTTCCGCGGATTGCTTTCGTCAACAAGATGGATCGTACGGGCGCCGACTTCGATAAGGCTGTTTCTGAAATGAAAACGAAGCTTGGGGCGAATGCCTGCCCCATCCTCATCCCGATGGGGAAAGAAGACACGCTTCAAGGTCAACTCGACCTGATCAATCAAAAGGCGATCGTTTACACGGACAGCAAAACGCTGGGCTCCACCTACGAAATCCGAGAGATCCCCGAAGAATTCAAGGCTCTGGCAAAAAAGGGTCTAGATGAGTTGATCGAAAGAGTGGCTGATGTGGATGAAGAGGTAGGTAATCTTTTTCTTGAGGAAAAACGTCCCGATGTAAAGCAACTCAAGGCCGCGATTCGCAGGGCCGTGATTACCAACAAACTGGTCCCTGTGGTTGGCGGTTCGGCCTTCAAAAACAAGGGGGTGCAGAGTCTGGTTGATGCCGTCGTGGAGTATCTCCCCAGCCCGATCGATATTCCTCCGGCCGTGGGTCACAGCACCGAGAACCCGGAAGAGCGGATTCCGGTTAAGGTCGATGACGCTGAAAAGTTTTGTTCGTTGGCCTTCAAGCTTTGGACCGATCCGTTCGTGGGTAAACTGATTTTCTTCCGCGTGTACTCTGGAAAGCTTTCGAAGGGCGAATTTATCTATAATTCCCGTACCGGAAAGCGCGAGCGCGTGAGTCGTCTGATCCAGATTCAGGCCGACAAGCGTGAGGATATCGACACCGTTTTTGCGGGTGATATCGCTGCCACCGTTGGTCTCAAGGATATCGCCACGGGCGACACCCTGCGTAACGAGGATCTGGAAATCACGCTTGAACCGCCCAGCTTCCCGGAACCCGTCATCTCGATGGCAGTGGAGCCCAAGACCAAGGGAGACCGTGAGAAGATGGGTGAAGCGCTGCAGCGTCTTTCCGAAGAGGATCCAACCTTCCAAGTCCAATCCAATGAAGAGACCGGCCAAACCATCATTAAGGGGATGGGTGAACTGCATTTGGAGATCATTTGCGACCGACTGAAGCGTGAATTTAGCGTGGAGACGAATGCCGGTGCTCCTCAGATTGCCTACCGGGAAACCATCACCAAGAGCTCGGATGGTGAAGGTAAGTTGATCAAGCAGTCCGGCGGTCGCGGTCAGTACGGGCATGTCATTCTCAAGGTTGAGCCGCAAGAACGCGGCAAGGGGATTGTGGTGGAAAACAAGGTGACGGGCGGAAATATTCCGAAGGAATATATCCCTGCGGTGAAGAAGGGTGTGGAAGAGGCTGTGCTGAATGGGGTGATCCACGGAAGCCCGGTGATCGATATCAAGATCCAGATTTTGGACGGCTCGTATCACGAGGTGGATTCCAATGAGTTGGCGTTCAAGATGGCGGCCATTTTTGCGGTCAAAGATGCGATGCAGAAAGCCGGCCCGATCCTGCTGGAGCCGATCATGTTGGTGGAGTGCTCCACCCCGGATGAATTCCAAGGGGATATCCTCGGCGACATCAATCGTCGTCGTGGCAAGATCATGAATGTTGATTCCAAGAGTCTGACTTCCATCGTTAAGGCCGAGGTCCCATTGGCGGAAATGTTCGGTTATGTGAATACGATTCGGTCGCTCTCCCGTGGACGTGCGGCCTACTCGATGGAACCTTCCCACTTTGAGCAGGTTCCTTCCAGCGTGCTGGCGCAAGTCACTCAACAAAAGAAAGGCTGATCCCCATGGCCGCAACTCGCATCCGTATTCGTCTCAAGTCCTTTGACTACCGTCTGCTCGACAAGGCGGCAGGGGAGATTGCTGAAACCGCATCCCGCACGGGATCCCGTGTGGCCGGTCCCATTCCTTTGCCGACCAAGATTGAGCGTTACACCGTCAATCGCTCTCCGCATTGCGATAAAAAGAGCATGGAACAGTTTGAAATCCGCACTCACAAGAGGCTTCTGGATATCCTGGAGCCCTCCGGCAAGACCGTGGATGAGCTGAAGAAGCTCAACCTGCCTGCCGGGGTCGATATCACCATCAAGATTTAACCCGAGGAGGAACCACCATGATCGAGCGTTTTGGCATGATCGGAAAGAAGGTCGGAATGACCCGGATCTATGATGATCAGGGACAGGCCACCGCCGTGACCGTCATCTCAGCGGATACGAATACCGTTTACGAGGTTCGTACTCCGGAAAAATCCCGCGTTCAGGCGGTGGTGATGGGAATGGGCGAACGCAAGGCCTCCCGAACCAATAAACCCCAGCGGGTCGCTTTTGAAAAAGCCGGCAGGAAGAATCCTTTGGTCCTCCGTCAGTTTCGTGCGGCTCCGGCGGATTTGGCCGTTGGGGCGGAGGTTCATGTGACCCGTTTCAAGGCAGGGCAACTGGTCGATGTGCTAGGAGTTTCCAAGGGCAAAGGCTTCCATGGTGTGATGCGGAAGCATAACTATGCCGGACAGGCGGATGCGCACGGTTCCACGACTCATCGCCGTAACGGAGCTATCGGTTGCCGTTCCACCCCGGGACGTGTTTACAAGAATGCTGGCATGCCCGGTCACCTCGGCAGTGACAATTGCACGATTCAGAATTTGAAAGTCATGCAGGTGCGCGAAGGGGAGAAACTGATCCTCGTCCGCGGAGCGATCCCCGGACCCAACGGCAGTGTGGTGATTGTCCGTGACGCCATCAAAGAACCGGTGAAGGCCTAAATTCATGAGTAAAGCCAAACCCATCGATCTCTCCGCTGCTGAAAAAGCCTTGGGTGTGGAGCTTTTCAAAAACCGCAAGGCCAGTCAGGCACTGCACGAGGCGGTCACGGCCTATCAGGCTAACCGACGAGCAGGAACTCATGGCACCCTGACCAAAGCCACGGTGGATCTCTCCGGAACTAAGCCTTGGAGGCAAAAGGGGACAGGCCGTGCCCGTGCCGGATATAAATCCTCACCGGTTTGGCGTGGAGGTGGTGTGGCATTCGGACCTCACCCCCGCGACTACAGCAAAAATGTTCCCAAAACGGTTTTGCGTACCGCTCTGCGCCGCGCCATTTCGGATCTAGCGATGGCCGGGTCTTTGCACACTGGTTCGGCGCCTTCCTTGAAAGCGCCCAAGACCAAGGAATTGATTGGGTGGATCAAGGACGCGGGCTTACCCCTTTCCGTGCTCCTGGTTCTCTCGAAACCCGAGGAGACGCTCGTGAAGGCAGCCCGCAATCTTTGTGAGGTGGATGTTCGACCGGCCCGCGAAGTCAACGCGGAAGACTTGCTCCGTCGTCGACAGGTCTGGATCTCAGAAGAGGCCTGGTCGGAACTCGGGCGTCGTCTGCAACCCAAAGCCAAAAAGGAGAACGCGTCATGAGATCTCCCACCGAAGTAATTTACTGGCCGTGCGTCTCGGAAAAAGGCAGTCGCTTGGCCTCGGCTCATAACCAGTATCTTTTTGAAGTAGCTCCGGATGCCACGAAATTGGAAATCCGCCAAGCCATTACCGCGCTTTTTGGGAAAAAGGTTGTTCGGGTGAACACCATGCGCCGCCAAGGCAAGGTTCGTCGCTCCCGTCGCGGGGAACCCGGCCGAAAAAATCACACCAAACGGGCCATCGTGACCCTGGCCGAAGGCCAGAAGATCGAGACGGCATAAGGAGAAGATTATGGCCCTCAAAGAATTTCGTCCCTTAACGCCATCGCTGCGGTTCACGATGTTGCGAGATTTCTCGGAGCTGACGCCGGATTCCGTGCCCGAGAAGTCCCTGCTAGAAACCAAGAAGCGCACGGGAGGACGCAACGTATACGGACGCATGACCTCCCGCCATCGGGGCGGCGGTCACAAAAAGAAATTCCGAATCATTGAGTGGAATCGGGCAAAGCGTTCTTCACCGGGGAAAGTAATTGCCATCCAGTATGATCCGAACCGCTCTTCCCGCATTGCCCTTTTAGAATACGGTCCGAAGGATCGCGCTTACATCCTTGCGCCCGAGGGACTGAAAGTTGGCACTTCGGTGGTGGCAGGGAAATCCGTTCCCGCTGAGGTCGGTAATGCACTTCCTCTCCGCGCCATTCCGCAAGGCCTACCGTTGCATAACATTGAGCTCGTTCCTGGACGCGGAGCCAAAATGGTTCGTTCCGCAGGGGCGGCAGCCGTTTGTACCGCGATCGACGGGGATGACGCCCTTTTGCGGCTTCCATCCGGAGAGGTTCGCCGTCTGCATGCTGATTGTTACGCCACGGTCGGGCAGGTGGGCAACATTGCGCATGAAAAAGTTAGCCTGGGTAAAGCCGGTCGCGCCCGTTGGTTGGGTCGGCGTCCTCACACCCGTGGAATGGTCATGAATCCGATCGACCATCCGATGGGCGGAGGTCAGGGTAAGAGTAAGGGCGGTGGTGGGCGTCAACATCCGGTTTCCCCTTGGGGCCAGTTGGCCAAGGGTCTGAAGACCCGCAAGCGTCACAAGCCCTCGAACCGATTCATTGTGGAAGATCGGAGAAAGAAGAGATCGTCATGAGCCGAAGTCTTAAAAAAGGTCCATTCATGGACGACCATTTGATGGTGAAAATCCAGAAAATGGGCGGAGCCAAGAAGCCGATCAAAACCTGGTCCCGACGTTCAATGATTGCGCCGGAATTTGTCGGGCACACTTTTTTGGTGCACAACGGCAAAGCCTTCAACCCAGTTTTTGTGACGGAAAACATGGTGGGCCATCGCTTGGGTGAATTTTCACCCACCCGCGTCTTTAAGAAGCACGGCGGACACACGGAGAAGGTGACCAAGTGATGAAATTTTCATTTCTTCTTTGCACTTTGGCATGCGTGGCGGTTGCCGCGGCGGCTCCGCAGGTCTCCGTGGATGAGCTCGCCATGGCCCAAGCGGAAGCGAAGGCTTATCGTGAAGCTTGGCTGGAGTTGAAGAGAAGGGACCAAGTACTGGGCCTGTCCGCCTTGAGTCCCGAAGTCCATGATACTCAAGACAAGGTCGCCCGACTTTCTGGGGAGCTGATTTCTGCGCAAAAAGACCGCCAAACCCTTTTGGAAAAAGCTAAGCTTCTGGTGGAAGCCGCATCCAAGTGGGGCAATGCCTCAGAAGCTAATGCTAAGAGTGTGGCCCGGGCTGAATTTGAATCTGCCAAGCGGGCCTGGTTGGCAGCGACCGCCGCAGGAGAAGCCCGTCCTCTGGCCTCAGGGGTGACGGACGCCCAGGTGGTGGCGGTGGACCGTAAGCAGCAGGCGTTGGTCCTGAATCTTGGGCGCGTGCAGGGAGCACGCGAGGGCATGCCCTTCCGGATTTTGCGTGGAGACAAGGTGATCGGCAGTTGCCGCCTGATCGAAGTCAGGGAACTGGTTTCTGCCGGAATGACCGAACAACTTTACCAGGGCACTGAACTTAAAGTGGGGGATCGCGCCGCGATCTTAGCTGAAAAATGAGCCATGACCTTAAAACCTCCCGGGCTGAAATGAAGTACGCCCGCATGTCAGCCTTCAAAATTCGCGATATCGCAAGGGCCATTCGCGGCTTGGCAGCCCCTGAGGCGGATGCGCGACTGCGCTTCGCTCCGCAGAAATCGGCACGGTTGCTGATTCAGACTCTGCGTTCGGCGGTGGCCAATGCAGAGAACAATCATTCGATCCCGGCGGATAAACTCGTCGTCCATGAGGTCATGGTGGGGGAGGGACCCACCTTCCATCGTTTTCAGCCCAAGGCGAGAGGCAGTGCAGGTCCAATCCGGAAGCGGACGAGCCACATCCGGATTACCCTGCGGGAAGCGTCGCCGGTGGTGGAGAAGCCTGTAACGAAAACCAAAAAACCGGCCAAGAGTAAGGCTGACGGGAAGGAATAAAGACAAGTTATGGGACAAAAGACACATCCAATTGGCTTCCGGCTTCCGGTTACCCGCAACTGGCGATCCGTCTGGTACGCCGACAAAAAGAATTTCCCCGTTTTCCTGCACGAGGACTATCAGATCCGTCATTTCATCAAAAAGCGGCTAGAAAGCGCAGCCATCTCGAAAATCGTGATTGAGCGGGCGTCGAATCGGGTCCGGGTCACTTTGCACACTGCGCGTCCTGGTTTGGTCATTGGTCGGAAAGCGAGTGAGTTGGATAAGCTCCGTGACGAGACCCAGCAGTTGACCCCGAATCGCGAGGTTTTGATCGATGTTAAAGAGATCAAGAACCCGGAATTGGATGCCCAGCTGGTGGCGGAAAACATTGCCCTTCAACTTGAGCGACGGGTTTCCTTCCGCCGTGCGGTGAAAAAGGCCATGCAAACCACCTTGGATTTTGGAGCGGCCGGAGTGAAGATCCGTGTCGGCGGCCGATTGGGCGGAGGGGAAATTGCCCGGACCGAGCAGTATCACGAGGGCAAGGTTCCGCTGCACACCTTGCGGGCGAATATCGATTACGGTTTTGCGGAAGCGATGACGGTGGCCGGAAAGATCGGTGTCAAGGTTTGGATCTGTCAACCGGAGGAAAAGGCCTAAACGGCCGGTACGACTATGCCCTTAGTCCCGAAGAGAGTTAAGTTCCGCAAGACGCAGCGTGGAAGCCGGAAAGGCTTTGCCACTCGTTGCATCACCCTGGCCTTTGGTTCTTTCGGCCTTCAGTCGTTGGAACGGTGCTGGTTGACCAATATCCAGATTGAAGCAGCCCGAGTTGCCCTGACCCGAAACATGAAAAGGAAGGGCAAGTTGTGGATCCGCGTGTTTCCGGACAAATCGGTGACCGCCCGCCCGCCGGAAACCCGGATGGGTAAGGGTAAGGGACAGCCAGAATTTTGGGTGGCAGTTATCAAGCCTGGGACTATCCTTTTCGAGCTCGACGGCTTGGCCGAAATCGATGCGAAAGAGTGTTTCCGGTTGGCGGCGAGCAAGTTGCCGATGGCCACCCGGTTCATTAACCGTGAGAGGAGACTGGTATTTTGAAAATCGAGGAAGTACGCGGACTGAAGGAAGCGGAATTGGCCCGCAAGGCGGAGGAACTCCGTCGTGAGCGGTTTCAATTGCGTGTTCAGCAGCAGACCGGACAACTGGAGAAACCCAGTCGCCTCCGGGAGATTCGTCGTACCATCGCGAAAATTGAAACCGCCCGCACGGAGAACCGCCATCAAACCGCGGTGAAAGGATCGAAATGAACGCCCCGGTCGAAAAGCAAGCTGTAGCCAAAGTGAGAATTGGCGAGGTCGTCTCGGCCAAGATGGAAAAAACCATTGTGGTCCAGGTCGAGCGTCGAATGCCTCATCCCCAGTACAAAAAAATTATACGTTTACGGAAGAAACTGTATGCCCATGACGAGGAAAAAAAGGCCAAGCAAGGGGACACCGTGCGCATTGTGGAGTGCCGCCCCTTGAGCCGGCTGAAGCGTTGGAAACTGGTGGAAGTTTTGGCTCAGGCGGAAGCCCCGACGGGAGCGGCGTCATGATCCAGATTCGTTCCTGGTTGAATATCGCCGATAACACCGGTGCCCGTAAGGCCACGATGATTGGAGTGATCGGTCGGAAAACTCTCACCGCTAGGGTGGGGGATGTGATCACGGCGAACGTGAAGGAAGCAGCTCCGGATGGCACCGTGAAGAAAAGCGAAGTGGTGCGAGCTGTCATCGTTAGGACTAGGTTCCCGATCCGTCGCCCGGACGGCTCTTATCTGCGGTTTGACTCCAATGCAGCCGTGATCATTGATAAGGATTCCAATCCTCGCGGCACCCGTATCTTTGGCCCAGTGGCCCGGGAGCTCCGTGAAAAGAATTTCATGAAGATTGTATCTCTCGCCCCCGAGGTTCTCTGAGGAAATCATGATGAGCTTTCATGTGCGCAAAGGGGATGAAGTCGAGGTGATTACCGGATCCCAGCGGGGCCGGAAGGGGAAAATTCTCGAAGTGAAGACTGAATCCCGTCGGGTGTTGATTGAAGGCCTTAACATGATCAAGCGTCATGTTCGTCCGACTCAAGACAATCCCAAGGGCGGGGTCGTGGAGAGGGAAGGCACGATTCACATCTCGAATGTGAAACTTTTAAACCGTCCAGCGGCCGCTAAGGCCAAGGACAAGAAAAAACCTGCCAAGGCCAAGAAATAAACCATGGAAAACGACCTTAAAGTTCATTATCTGAAGACGGTGGTTCCGGCCATGTTCAAGGCGCGGAGCTACACCAATGTGCATCAGGTGCCCAAGCTGGAGAAGATTGTCCTAAATTGCTCCGTAGGGTCTTCGGGCGACGTGAAAAATGCTTTGGAAGATGCGGTTCACGATCTAACCCTCATTGCCGGCCAAAAGCCCATCAAGACCCGCTCGAAAAAGAGCATCTCAAACTTCAACTTGCGTCTGAATCAGGAAATCGGATGCAAGGTCACCCTCCGGGGGAAGATGATGTATGATTTCATGCTCCGATTTATTCGCGCCGCTTTGCCCCGTATCCGGGACTTCCGGGGAATCCCGAACCGCGGATTTGACGGGCGCGGAGCCTACACCCTGGGCGTCAAGGATCATTCGATTTTTCCTGAAATCGAACTTGATAAGGTGAAGCGGAATCTTGGATTCGACGTGACCTTTGTCACCAGCGGTCGCGACCGTGAAGAAACCCGTGAAATGTTGGTGCAGATGGGAATGCCGTTCATTGCACGTTCCCATTCCCCCGATCAACCCGCCAAGACCGGCGACAAGGAGAAAACCCATGGCCAAGAAGTGTTGGCGGCTTAAGCAGAAGAAGAAACCCAAGTTCTCGACCCGGAAGTACAACCGGTGCTCGATTTCAGGGCGTCGGCGTTCGTACATCCGTCGTTTTGGAGTCAGCCGTATCCAGTTCCGGGAAATGGCGCTCCGTGGGGAAATCCCCGGCGTGACGAAAGCGAGCTGGTAAAGGACTTATTATGGTAACCGATCCCCTAGCTGATTTTTTGACTGAACTTAGGAACGCCTCCACCGCAGGCTTGAAGAAGATCAAGACGAAGCATTCCCGGATGCGAGGTGATGTGCTGGCCATCCTCAAAAAGGAAGGCTTTATTGAAGATTTCGAGCTGAAAAAAGAAGGGAAGCACAACGGTTTTCACATTTCCCTCAAGGTAGGCAGTGTGCGTAACGGTAAGGCGATCACCTGTATTCGTCGCCTTTCCAAGCCCGGTCTTCGGCGCTATGTGGGGGTGCGGGAAATCCCTCGTTATCTGGGCGGTTTGGGTGTGCCGATTCTTTCCACCCCTCGCGGCGTGATGTCCGGGGAAGAGGCAAAAAAACAAAACGTAGGCGGGGAGCTTCTCCTCGTGGTTTGGTAACATGTCGCGCATCGGCAAATCTCCTGTTTTGGTGCCGGCTAACGTCAAGGTGGCGATGGAAGGGAACCGGTTGAAGGCGGAAGGCCCGAAAGGGAAGCTCGGTCTGGAGCTCCCTCCGAAAATTAATGCCAAGATTGACGGCGGTAGGATTGTTCTGACCCGGGAGAATGAGGAGCGTACTTCCAGGTCATTGCATGGGTTGGCCCGTAGCCTAGTCAATAACGTGATTCATGGGGTAAGCACCGGCTACGTCAAGCAGATGGAAATCATTGGGGTGGGCTTTAAGGCGGCGGTGCAGGGGAAGAAGCTGGTGCTCAACCTTGGGAAATCTCATCCCATCGAATATCCGATTCCGGCCGAAATCAAAGTCACCGTGGCGGACAATGTGCGTCTGACCATTGAAGGGTCGGACAAACAACTCGTCGGTGCCGTGGCGGCCGACATCCGCGGTTACCATCCGCCTGAACCCTACAAGGGCAAAGGGGTGCGTTATGCCGGGGAGATCATTCGCCGCAAGGAGGGCAAGACTGCGCAAAGCAAGTCGGCCTAAACCCATATGCCTAATCCGTCCAAAGTTCGCCGGGAGCGTCGTATCCGCATTCACGAACGTGTTCGCGAGAGAGTCCGTGGTGGAACCGCGAAGCCCCGGCTCTGCGTTTCGTTCAGCGGACGCAATATTTACGCACAACTCATTGATGACTCGATGGGCAAGACGCTGGCGGCGGTATCCAGTCTTGAGGAGAACCTCAAGAAGTCGATCAAAGCCAATCTGGCTGGTGCGGCCAAACTAGGTCAGACCATGGCCGAGCGTGCGTCGAAAAAAGGAATTTCTGCCGTCGTGTTTGACCGAGGCGGTTTTTTATATCATGGCAAGGTGAAGGCCTTTGCCGAGGCGGCCCGTCAGGGCGGTCTTAAATTCTAATCGAGGTAATTGATGACCACTGCACCTGCCACCGAAGCCCCTGAAACTCCCAAGGAAGTGGAGAGCGCCCCTGAAAAGGCCTTCACGAAGACCTCGGAGTTCATCCCGACTGCCGAACCCACTCAAAGACGCGATCGTACCCGCACGCCTTCCGAGATGTTTGAGAAGGTCGTTTTTGTGAATCGCTGCGCCAAGGTGGTGAAGGGTGGGCGGCGTTTCAGTTTTAGCGCGCTGATGGTGGTGGGGGACAATAAGGGCAAGGTGGGTGTCGGTTTTGGTAAAGCTCGTGAAGTCAGCGAGGCGATCCGCAAGGGTACAGAGAATGCGAAGAAGAATTTGCATATCTACAACATTGGTCCGAGCACCTTGCCTCATGAGGTCGTGGGAGCTTTTGGCGGTGGACGGGTGCTTTTGCGACCTGCTTCGCTGGGAACGGGATTGATTGCCGGAGGGGGAGTGCGGGCGGTTCTCGAGGCCGCCGGCGTGAAGGACGTGTTGGCCAAGTCCATGGGGTCGAGTAATGCGGCCAACGTGGTTAAAGCGACCGTGGACGCGTTGTCCAAACTTCGGACCCGCTCGCAGATTTTAGAAGTACGTGGCAAGAAGCGGGCGGAAAGGCCGGCCAAAGCCGCCAAGGAGACAAGCGAATGAGACAGACTTCACCCAGACCCGGTGCACGTCACCGGCGGAAGCGCGTGGGTTGCGGAGAAAGCTCCGGACACGGAAAAACCTCCGGCAAAGGTCACAAGGGGCAGAAGGCCCGCTCGGGCGGAAGTATCCGTCTGGGATTTGAAGGCGGTCAGATGCCATTGATTCGGCGCATTCCGAAACGTGGATTTAACAACGCCGTATTCACCACTCGCTATGCACCAGTGAATCTGGACAGCTTGGATATCTTTTCCGATGGGTCGAAGATTGATGAAGCGACGCTGAGAGCCAAAGGAGTGGTGAAGGGGGATTGGGAGGGCGTGAAGCTCCTCGGCGGCGGTAAACTGAAGTCGAAGAATCTTGTCCTTGAAGTGCATGCCGTCAGCGCGTCGGCCAAGACAGCACTTGAGGCGGCGGGTGGGAAGCTCACCCTCCTGAAGAAATAAGTCGTTGGGATTCTGACGGGCCATGCTCCACGCCCTTCTCAACTGTTTTAAGATTCCGGAACTCCGGCAGCGCATCATTTTCACCCTTGCGCTGATCGTGGTGGTCCGAGTCGGTGCCTCCATTCCTTGTCCTGGAATCAACCCTCTGGTCTTGGGTGAGTTTTTCCGCCAGGTGGTGGATCAGCAAGACCGCGGAAGCGTCATCGGATTGTTTAACCTTTTCAGCGGCGGAGCGTTGGAAAATTGCGCAATATTTTCACTCACCATCATGCCTTACATCAGCGCGAGTATCGTCATGCAGTTGGCGACGGGAGTGATTCCCTCTCTCGGAAAGATGGTTCGGGAGGAGGGTGGCCGCCAGAAAATCACCCAGTACACGCGGATCGGGACCCTGATCCTTTGCGTGGTTCAGGGTTATCTCCTGGCGGTTAGCTTTGAGAACCCTTCGCGTATTCCGATTTTCAACGGCATTGATCAGGTCATTCAGAGAATGGGCCCCTTGGTGCCAGAACCGGGCTTGGGCTTCCGGATCATCACCGTCATCACCCTGACGGCGGGAACCATGCTTTTGATGTGGATCGGTGAACAGGTGACGGAGAAGGGGATCGGCAACGGTATCTCCCTGATCATCACCATCGGGATTGTGGCCCGTCTTCCGGCCGCCTTGGTTGCTGGTTGGCAGGTCTTTGTTCCTCCTGCCGGAAGTGGTCGAGAACCGATTAGTCCATTCGTTTTATTCCTCCTCTTGGCTTTTCTCTTTGTGGTCATCGCTTCAACCATCGCTTTAACCCAAGCCTTGCGTAAGGTCAGCGTCCAGTACGCCAAACAGGTGCGTGGAAACCGTGTTTACGGTGGCCAGACCTCATTTCTTCCACTCAAGGTCAATTATGCAGGGGTCATGCCCATCATCTTCGCCAATGCCATCCTTCTTTTTCCGGCGAGCATTCTTGGTTTCCTCTTTCCCGGATCTCCCACGGCTAATCGAATCTCTGCCATGCTGGCCACCGGTTGGCTGCATTATGTCCTCTATGCCGGCATGATCTTTTTCTTCTCCTACTTCTGGGTGGCCATGGTCTTCAACCCGATCCAGATTGCTGACGACATGAAAAGGCACGGCGGGTTTATCCCCGGAGTACGCCCAGGTGAGACCACGGCTCAATTTTTGGATTACTCGATGACGCGATTGACCTTTGCGGGGGCAATTTTTCTGACGGCCTTGGCGGTGCTGCCGATGCTGGTCCAAAACCTGATGGGCGTACCCAGTATCACTGCCCAATTCTTTGGTGGTACGGGCTTATTGATTATCGTCGGGGTCATGTTGGACACCATGCGTCAGGCCGAAACCTATCTATTGCAACGGCATTATGACGGGTTCCTGAAGAAGGGTCGGATCAAGGGTCGTACGATGGCTGGGGCAGGCGGAACTTCCAACACCATTTCAGAGGCTCAGATTGCCTGGCTCCTCGTCATTATCGCCATCATTGCTTTGGGCGGAATTCTCGTTTCCCTTCGTTAAGTCACCGGTTCGGCATGCCGATCATTCCCATCAAGGATGCGGCGGGTATTGCTGGTATGCGGGCTAGTTGCCGTTTGGCGCGTCGAATCCTTTTGGAATTGGTCGACCGGTTGGAACCCGGGCGAACCACGGGGGAAATTGACCGCTGGGCGGGGGAATTGATCGCCAAGCAAGGGGCCAGGAGCGCTTTTCTTGGCTATCGCAAGTTTCCGGGGCAATTGTGTATTTCGGTGAATGAGGAGGTCGTTCACGGGATTGGCGGCCCTAGGCGCTTGGCTTATGGGGATGTGGTGAAGCTGGATGTGGGCATTGTTCTGGATGGATGGGTGGGGGACACGGCCACGACGGTGGGGGTCGGGGCTATTACTCCGATGAGGCAAAGACTTTTGGAGAAAAGTCAGAATGCCCTGACCGCGGGGATTGCCGCCGCCCGCGGGGGTGCCCGGTTGGGAGATATCTGTCATGCGGTGGAGAGGACGGTTAAAGAAGCCGGGTACAGTGTGGTGAAGGAATTTGTCGGTCATGGGGTGGGAAGAAAACTTCATGAGGAACCCCAGATCCCCAATTTCGGCAAAGCCAACACGGGGCCCATTTTGCGACCGGGGATGACCTTGGCGATCGAACCCATGGTGAACGAGGGGAGTTGCGAAGTGAGGATTCTGAAGGATGGCTGGACGGCAGTAACGGCAGATAGTCGGGATTCGGCTCATTTTGAGCACGTTGTACTGATTACCGAGGGGGAGCCGGAAATTCTCACCGATTCCATTGGTTCGGAAAGAGATGCGAAAGCACTTGCCAGCGGAAGCGGAATTCGATAAGTTTTTCGTTTGCCTTTATATGAGAGTAAGAGCTTCCATCAAACGTAGAACCAGCGACTGTCAGGTCGTCCGCCGTCGCGGTCGTATCTACATCATCAACAAGAAGAATCCTCGTTTGAAACAGAGGCAGGGCTGATCTTTTATGCCGCGTGTCTTAGGCGTTGATATCCCGGGTGAAAAGAAGGCTGAGTTCAGCTTGCGTTACGTATACGGAATTGGCCCCACCCGCGCCCGTCAGGTGATCGAGGAAGCAGAGATTCCGAGTGATCTTCGGGCCAAAGATCTGACCGACCAGCAGATCAATCGTATTATTGGCGTGATCCAAAGAAATCGTTTTTTGATCGAGGGTGATTTACGTCGGGATATTCAACAGAATCTCAAGAGGCTCCAGTCCATCAATTGTCACCGTGGCATCCGCCATCGCAAGGGATTGCCGGTTCGTGGGCAGAGAACCCAAACCAATGCCCGGACCCGCAAAGGCCCTCGCAAGACCGTGGGCGTCATTCGAAGTAAGGATGCTAAGTCCGCCAAGACATAAAAGATTTTCATGAGCGACGCCGATAAAAAACCTGAAGAAAAGAAGCCCGCCCCGGCAAAAGCGGATGGTGCCAAGGCCAAGCCTTCGACCCCCAAAGCAAAAAAGGAAAAGGGTGGTGCTAAGTCGGGTGGCAAAGAGGGCGCTCCCAAAGCGGAGGCAATCCCGAATCCGGAAAGCCTGACTCTCGATGGTTTGGATGATGCCTCTAAAATCAAGATACCTAAAATCAAGGGGGCCAAGCAGATTCAGAATGGCGTGGCTCACATTCTGGCGACTTTCAATAACACGGTGGTTTCCATTACAGATCTCAAAGGGAACGTGATTGCCTGGTCCAGCGCAGGGAAAATGGGTTTCCGCGGGTCGAAAAAGTCGACTGCCTATGTAGCCCAAGTGGTGGCTCAGGACGCGAGCCGGCAGGCCATGGCGCATGGTTTAAAAGAGGTGGAAGTCCGCGTGAAAGGTCCGGGAACGGGTCGTGAATCGGCGGTTCGGGCCCTGCAGGCCATCGGACTGGAAGTGAGCACGATTCGGGACGTAACCCCTGTGCCCCACAACGGATGCCGGATGCGCAAGGCGCGTCGGGTTTAAGGAAAGGATTTTATGGCTCGTTACACTGGTCCCAGAGATAAGATCAACCGTCGCTTCGGGCAGCCCATTTTTGGGGCGTCGAAGGCGTTGGAGCGGAGAAATTTTCCTCCGGGTGTGCACGGTGCAAAGGGTCGGCGCAAGCAGTCCGATTACGCCGTGGCGATGGGTGAAAAGCAAAAGATGAAATACGGCTACGGGCTGCTGGAAAAGCAGTTCCGACGCTACTATCAGAAGGCCGTGCAAAGCCGGGGAGTGACCGGCGAGAAGATGTTGCAACTCTTGGAAACACGCTTGGACACTTTGGTCGATCGGCTTGGCTTTTCCGCCACCCGACGTGGGGCTCGCCAAATGGTAAGTCATGGCCACATTGCCGTGAATGGTCGCAAGGTGACGATCCCCAGTTACGCCTGCCGGACCGGCGATGTGATTGAAGTGCGCGAACATCCAAAGTCCCGTCAGCTTGGAACCAAAGGATTGGAGACGACCCAGATCCGTCCTGTGCCTGATTGGCTTACCCTGAACAAAGAGCAGTTCAAGGGGACTTTGACCCGAATTCCGACCCGTGAAGAACTCAGCCCCGTGGCCAACGAACAGTTGGTCGTGGAGTTGTACTCTAGGTCATAAACTTTTCCCCGCCTGCTACCGGCGGGGTTGAGAAACCACAGCATCGGCCGTTGGTCCCTTCCCAGGGTAGCGGGGGAGGGGTAACCCGGTCGGAAAGAGAGAAAAGACTATGCCACTGAGATTAGGAAGATTCGAACTGCCGAACCGCCTGCAGAAGGAAGAGGACGGCTCCACCGATACCTACGCCAAATTCATCGCGGAACCCTTTGAAGCCGGTTACGGCCATACCTTGGGGAATTCCCTTCGGCGTGTGCTCCTCAGCTCCCTGGAAGGTGCGGCCATCACCAGTGTAAAGGTTTCTGGGGTCCAGCATGAATTCAGCACCATCGACAACGTGGTGGAGGATGTAACCGAAATCGTTCTTAACTTGAAGAAGCTGAAATTCAAGCTCCCGAACCGTGAGCCCCGCCTGTTGAGCCTCAAGGTTAACAAGGAAGGACCGGTGACCGGTGCAGACATTGAACTGGATGTAGGCATTGAATTACTGAATCCCAAGGAAGTCATCTGCACCTTGGATAAGAAAACCAAGTTTGAAGCCGAGTTGGAAGTTCGGGTTGGACGTGGTTACGCCACTTGGGAGGAAAACAAGCGCGAAGATTCTCCCATCGGTCTGATTCCGGTGGATTCCTTGTTCTCTCCGGTAAAAAAAGTGAAGTACGAGGTGAAGAACACCCGGGTCGGGCAACGGACTGATTATGACAAGCTAGTCATTGAACTCTGGACCGACGGGCGGTTAACCCCGGACGAAGCGATGCTTCATTCCGCTGGGATCCTTCGTCATCACCTCGACATCTTTGCGAACTTTGACAAAGAGCCGATTGAATTTGAGGAAGTGAAGTTCGAGGCCCCGGTTGAGAATACGGCGCTTAAAAAGCTCTTAGCCATGAGTGTGAACGAGATCGAACTCTCGGTGCGCGCGGCTAACTGTCTGAATAATGCCAACATCACCAGCGTCGGACAGTTGGCCCTCAAGTCCGAGGCGGAAATGCTGAAATATCGCAATTTCGGCAAGAAATCCTTGAATGAGATCAAAGACAAGTTGACCTCACTCGGATTATCCTTGGGGATGAAATTTGACTCGTCCCTGTTGACCAGCATTCCGGTGGTTCCACCGGTTGAAGCGGCCGGGGCGAATGGCCAGGCATGAAGCACGGCCGTAACAGAGCCAAACTGGGGCGCACGTCCCAGCACCGGGATAGTATGCTGGCCAATCTGGTCGGCTCGCTGATCCGGCATGAGCGGGTGCGGACGACCGTGGCCCGGGCCAAGGCGGCGCGGCCGGTTGCCGAAAAACTTGTGACCTTAGGCAAGAAGGGGAGCCTCCATCATCGGCGTCTGGCGGTGGCGGCACTGCACGAAAGCGACCTGGTCCACAAGCTTTTCGCGGAAATCGCACCCCGGTTTAAGAACCGAGCGGGGGGTTACACCCGGATTCTAAAGCTAGGAGCCCGCTATGGAGATGCTGCACCCACCGCCTTGCTTGAGTGGGTGGAGCGGCCTGCGCTGGAACCCGAGGTGGTGAAAGAGACCGCCAAGGAAAAGGATAAAGCGGATAAAGCCAAGCCAGCGAAGGCCTCCAAGACCGAAAAGAAGAAATAGGTCTTCCAGCTTAGGCTGGTGCGTTAGCCAGAATCCTAAAGAGGATCCATGCCAGAATGGCGGCGAGGCTCGCTGCCAAGATGACTTTGCGTCGCGCCATTCGGCTTTCGACTAGGAGGACAGGCTCATGTTTCACGTGAGATGCTGGCGATACCGATGTGATGGGACGATGTCGCCCTGAATCCACCACAGCAGTTTCCTCAAGGAGACGACGGGCGGTGTGGCCCAGCTTGGACGATTCCCGACTAATTCTTCGGAGTTCTTCCTGGATCGGGTCACGCTTAAAGCCCATCATTGCCATGCACGATTTCAGGATGAAAGTGCCCTCATGGCAAGGTTAGGTGGAGTTCTGTTTGGCGAGAAAATGGGGATAACCCACTTTGACTCCACAGGCTTCGAATCAGAGCCGTAGACTATTTTAACAAACGGAAAATCAGCAATCCGAACAAGATGGCAAGGATGAGGGGAAGATTAAAGGCCAGCCCTCGCTGTAGATTGGCGCTAAAGGAATCTACGGGGGAGGAATTTGCATGGGTACGCCCCTCCTCATCGATCGAGGTTTCGGGTTCTAAATCCCGTCCGCGCAGAGCATCCAGTTTGGCGCGGGATTGGGTATAGATTGCTTGGGCCTGATCGACTTTGGCCAAGGCCTTGGATAGTTCGCCCTCAATGTCGGTAGCCGCCCACTCGGAGGGGTTGATATCATTAATCTCAGAGAGTTGCTCACTGAAGACCTGACGGGTCTCATGCATTTGCTCCACTTCTTTTCGACCTTGCCCCTCGGCTCGTTCCAAAATGACGACGGCCCTGAGTAGTCGATCCCGGATCTCTCTTTGACCCTCGATGAGTTCCATTCGACGGGTGTTCAGCTCCTCCAACTGTCGTTTCCGCTGCTCAAGCTCCTGCTGTTGTCGTTGAAGGTTGATTAATTCTTGTTGGCGCTGTTGTAATTCGGCGCCGATGCCTTCCATGGGGCTACTTGAGGGAAGGGGGAGATCCTGCTGATCTTCGGGTTGGGAGCGGATTCGATTCATGGGATATTAATGACGTTACCAATCTTGAGATTGCGGTCATCCATGCCAGGGTTCGCTGCCTTGATTTTCTTAATCTCTTCGTTCAGATCAAGGGATGCAGGGTAGTAAGTCTTGGCTAATTTCCAAAGGGTATCACCCTTGGCAATCGTATGTTGTTTTGCACCAGCCGGAGGGGTGGTGCTCGCATCGGCAGGCGCAGCAGGTGGCGCCGCTGGGGGAACGGAGGGGAGATCGGAGGCTGGGGTAGATTTGGCCGCCGAATCTTGGCTCTTTGGTGGGGTCGACTTGGTACCCGACTTTTTGTCCATGCCTGAGGTGGCGGTAGGAGCCGCTGGAACAACGGCATTGACCGGGGTTGCCTTGGGTGGGGTGGCAGCTCCGGCAGCTTGAGAAACCTGAGCTTCCTTGGCCGCCAAAGTGCCCTGCAATTGGGTGATCTGCTGCTTGAGATCCACATTCTCCTTGCTGATCTTGGCGATCTCCGCGGCATTCTGAATGCCGGTATTCGTAAGGCTGAGGGCAAAGTCGATCTTGGCTTTCTCCATGGCGGCCAAGACTTCTTCCCTTTCCGAGGCATTGGGGCGGGCTTCCAGATACTTTTGGTAGAAGTAGATGGCACTTACGGGATCACCCAATTTATCGCCATAGAGCAGGCCAATTTGCAAATAAGCCTTCACAACGTTGGGGTTGGCCGTGATGGCTTTCTCAAACTGCTTGATAGCGGATGGATAATTCAGGTCGGCGATATCTTTGCTGGCCTGACGAAAGAAAGGATTCCGCTCGTCTTCTGCGTCTGATCCGGGAGGTGCCTGCTGGCACGACGATAAGGCGAGGGAGGCAAGAAGGATGGCAAGGATCGTTCGATTCATGCGGATAGGATGGTCCTAGGGAGGGAATTTCGCAAGCCAAGCGTTGCAGTTCTTGGATTAAGGTTTTCCTCAGGAATACGATCGATTAAGATTCGGTGATGAGGACGGATTTACGGTGAACTGGCCAAGAGGGCTTTGCCGTTTTGGTCTCTTTAGTTCAGTGATTGTTTTTATTGGGACCATCCTTTTTAGTCTGGGTTTTCATGGAACCTTTTATTTTTCCGAGCATTGGTGGCGGGTTTTGCTGGTCTTGGCATTTTCTATCTTGGATGCGACGGCGGTGTTTTGTTTTTTTATTGGTCTAGCATGGGTATCGGAAGGGTTTTCCGATAGGAAGCGTGAGGGGGGAAAGGCGAACATTGTGGATCTTGTCACGGAGTGGCTGGACATGAAGCCATAATCGATTCGTCGTCGGTCGGTGGTATTTTTCTATTTCCGGCCGGATTACTTGCGAGGGCCTTTGTGGGTGAGGGGAGGTCTTTTACGCGGATGATCGAACAAGGCGAATGTCGGTCTCCCTTTCCACAAAGCTCCATTCCGGACGCGAGCGCAGTTCGGATAACAATCGGTCAAAAGAATCCCTTTCACTGGGTGCAAATTCAAACCAGGTCAGAAAATCGAAGGGTTGAGGTTCGGCCAGATCCCGACAGTGATACAAGCGACGCGCCACGGCTGGAAGGTATTTAAGGCCAATGGAGGTGTGCTTCGATTGTGTTGTAAAGATGGCCTGCCTTTCATCCTGGGTCATGGTCCACCATTGGGCATTTTTACGGATGGGAATCAAGGCGGCACAGGTTGCCTCCGGACGCCCTAGGGGGGGCTGAATGGCTGCCAGTTGATCCTTTTCTTGTCGACTGGTGTAACGCTCATGGCTCGTGACCCCCTCGAGCTTCCATTGACAAGGAACAGAGTTCTCAGGAGGAGATCCCTCCATGATTTGTAGTCTTGGCGACATGGGCAGACTCTCTCCTGAAATGGGGAGAATCTTTTCGATCACCCACTCTCCTTCCGTGGAAGCGATAAAAGTGGAGAGCCTGGGATTGATGGACATAGCGGTTTAGAGGAACTTTACGGAAGAACGTATTTAATAAAACTATTTCTTAATCCCATCCCTTGTGGCATCATTTAGCTGTCTCTATTTTACGGAAAGTTCGACACAAGGGGTCATAGCTCAGTTGGTAGAGCGCCTCAATGGCATTGAGGAGGTCTGGGGTTCGAATCCCCATGGCTCCACGCGAAGCGTGGAGCATAAATTCATTCCGCCGGAGGCGTAATCAGGATGGGTCTTGGGAGGCGTATTTAAAGGGGACCAATCCCCATGGCTCCACGCAAAGCGTGGAGCATAAATTTAATCCGCCGGAGGCGTAATCAGGATGGGTCTGGGGAGGTGTATTACGGGGACCAATCCCCATGTCTCCACGCAGTGCGGGAAGTAAGAAGCTATGATGCACGGACGGTTAGGGATAACCGCCCCTACCAAGTCCTAGGCTAGGTAGGGGCCTTTGTCTTCAACGGACCGAAGGGAGAACGAAAACCCGGTTTATTAAAAAAGCCGCCCCATTCGGGATGTTGATGCACGAAAGGGCGATCTACCCATCACACTTTTTTTGTCTATAAAGTCAGGCATGTCCGCCTTGCATCTCTCCATGAAAGACAAAGTCGTGGTCATTACCGGTGCCACCCGGGGTATTGGTCGGGCGGGTGCGATTCGATTGGCCAGCATGGGGGCTCATCTAATTCTCGTCGGCAGAAGCAGCTTGCGGTTAAGGGACACTGCTGAAATCTGCCGCAAGTCGGGTGCCGAGAAGGTGAAAACCCTTGTGACGGACCTGACGCTACGCAAAGAGGTTGCCTCCCTTGCAAAAAAGCTAAGGAAAGCAGAATCCAGAGTGGATGTGTTGTGGAACAATGCGGGCGGTTATTTCACAGAAAGAAAACTCACCCGGGAGGGGATGGAAAGGACTTGGGGCATGAATCACTTAGCCTATTTCGATCTGACCCAGGCCTTGTTTCCTTTGTTGCGCAAGTCCAACGATCCGCGGGTCATCTGCACAGCTTCGGAAGCGCATCGGTGGGGTCGGATTCGTTGGGATAATCTCCATGGAGAAAAGGGTTGGAATGGCTGGAGGGCGTATTGCCTGACTAAGCTGGCCAATCTTCTTTACGTGGCGGAGCAGGGCAGGAGGCTGGGGAAATCCCAGATCCGAATCTGTGCGGTTCATCCCGGATTGGTGAATTCTGCGTTGGGAGATGAAAACGCAGGATTGTCCGGTTGGGCTTTTCTCTGGCTCAAAAGGCTTTTTGGCAAGACGAACGAGCAGGGGGCAGATACGGCCGTTTGGGTGGCGAGTCGAAAGGAGAAACCCGAGCAGGGAGGCTACTATGCCTATCGGAGAAAAGTTATTCCTTCGCCGGCTGCCCGGAACCTCTTGGACGCGAAAAGATTGTGGAAAATCAGCGAGGCGGCTTCATGAAACTTAAAATTGGAACGCTGGAGTTGGAGACGCCCCTCTGTCTTTCCCCTTTGGCCGGGTATACCAATCTGCCCTTTCGCAGGGTAGTCCGGGAGTTGGGGGGATGTGGGTTGGCCACGACGGATTTGGTCAACGCCCGGTCGTTGTTGGAGAACAATCGAAGGGCGTTGGAGTTGGTGGCGACATCGCCCGAAGATCGGCCATGGGCCATACAACTTTTTGGAGCGGTCGCCTCTGAAATGCGCGATGCCGCCAAAAAGTGCGAGGACTTAGGAGCGAATGCGGTGGACATCAATATGGGCTGTCCGGTGAAGAAGGTGTGCAAGGTCGGCGGGGGATCGGCGATGATGACGGAGTTGTCCAAAACGGCGGAGCTTGTGCGGGGGATGGTGGGGGCGGTGAAAATTCCTGTCACGGCCAAGATGAGATTGGGATGGGATGAGAAAAACCTGACTGCCCCGGATCTGGCCCGAGCCTTAGAGGAGGCGGGTGTGTCGGCCATTTTTGTTCATGGGCGGACAAGGCAACAGGGTTTTTCCGGAAGGGTGAGCTTGGAGGGAATCGCTGCGGTGGTGAAGGCGGTGAAACACATTCCGGTAATCGGTAATGGGGATGTGACCACTCCGGAGGGGGCCAAGAGAATGATGGATGAGACAGGATGTGCGGGGGTCAGTATTGGTCGAGGGGCTTTTTACAACCCGTGGATCTTTCGGGCCACGGCGAGCTACCTAGTCCATGGGGAGTTGATGCCAGAGCCGGATTTTGAGGAGCGGGTTCGTGTGATGACCCGTCATTTGGAGCGCAACGTTGAATTTTTTGGAGAGGAGAGGGGGTGTGTGCTGTTTCGGAAGGTGATTCCTTGGTATGCCAAGCGGTTTGGACCGGCGAGTGAGTTCAAAAAAGCGGCGGTGAGGATTGGTCATCGTGCGGATTATGAGAAAGCACTGACCGAGTATCGGGATTGGAGGAAACAGTTTTTAGACGGTGCGGGCAAGCTCCAGGAGAAATTTATGCCGGCGCAAATGGAGGCCGTTTTTGCGGGGGATCCTGAATCCGGACATGAGAGGGGTTCGATTCCCGTACCCCAGGGGCCTGTGGAAAAGTGGTAGGCTTAAGTGTATGATAATTAATGCTTTAGCATACGCAGACATCTAATAGCTCAAGCAAAAAAGGAGGGTTGAAAATTGGTAAAATGTATGCTTAATTAGCCTAATGAATCAAACTTTGTGCAGACTAGTGATTTCCACGGCGCTCCTTTTATCTGGGGTCAATATAGCCCCTGCGGCAATTGTTCTTACCACTTTGGTCGCTAATGTCTCTGAACCGATGCAAGATGATTTTTACTTGGGATCCACTTTCGTTCAGCCATTTACCACGGGGGGTGCAGCATCCCTGAATACACTTCAAATAGCCTCAAATTCGGGTTGGAGTGCCTCAGATTCACCTACGGTCGCATTGCTTGATAGCGGGCGTAATCTTGTCGCTTCTTTTGTTTATAGCGCCAGCTATTTAGAAGTTGTTACTTACAATATGTCGAGTTACACACTGCAAGCAGCTAGCACATACTTTATTGAAGTTTCAGGTGGCACTGGGTACTTAAACGTAACAACTAGTCCAATCCAGACTGGTCTATCTGGTTGGACCATCGGTGACGTATCCTATCGAGGAATTGATTCTTCTGCTTCGACACCAAGTAGTCAGATATTGCAATTTTCTTTGTCAGGACAAGTGCCTGAACCAGCAACAGGCTCCCTTCTCGTAGTAGGGTTTGGATTTTTTGTTTTGGCTCGTCGATTCAAGCGGTCCTAAGCGCAGTTTTAGTACGCTAAAGTTAGGGCACTGTTCCAACTAGTGCGCTGTTGCCAGCGCCCTGTTATTACCAACCGCGATTACTGAGGGCGTTGACCAGATTCTGGGCCGCACTTTGAGCTGCCAAGGGTAGGGCCTGCCGTTGGGACTCAGTCTGGTCACCCTGAACGAAGAAAGTTGTCGTTCCGGTCACGAGCGTTTTCGGGAAGACTTCTTTTTTCTCCTTCACATCATAGAGTCGGTATTCAAGGGTTAAAAGTAGTTGGAACTGTAGTGTGGTGAGGAACTGCTCGGTGGATTGTCGAATAGCTGACCGCTCGATCTTTTTGACCGTAACCTCGAGAATCGCATCAGCCTCATCCTTGCGGGCGTGGCGGAAAGTTCCGTCCCGATCGATCTCCTGAAGAATCGCGTTGGTCACGGGCCCCGGCACGGCCGTTTCATCCGTTTCGTTTTGGGCTGTCGGAACATAGAGAACACGAATATTCGTCAAACCAGCTCCCTTGGGGGTATTGCCCATTTTGTAGTTGGCGCACCCGATCAGCAGAAAACAGAGGCTGAGAAGACAAAGATGTTTCATGGAGGAGGTAGATTACGGGGGGCAGGGGCCTGATTCGATCTAAAACTGATCTTCTTTTGATCTGCTGGGGTCGATGAGGTTTTGGTCTCAGAGATCAAATCTTCCAGCACGCGTTTACGCTGACGGGCCTCTTGTCCCTGGGCGGAGTCGGGGGATTGGGTAATCACCTCATTATAATAAACCAAGGCGGCCGTGTAGTTGCCGGATTTTTCATAGAATTTAGCCACGGAGAGAGATCCTCCGCTGAGTCGCTGTTGGAGCATGGCCACATTTTCAGTCGCTTGTTCGGTCTTGTCGCTGCGCTTGAAACGAACGAGGTAGTCCTGGAAGGCCTCAATCCCTTTTTGGGCGGCGGTTTGGTCGTACTCCGGTTCCCGGGCCGCCTTCATCCAGACAAAGCCGATCTGGTACTGGGCATCGTCGATCA
>Ga0214921_10002301_pt1 | contig 31274 bp, 23 predicted proteins | sample LL1505_MetaG_FD_177992 | JGI IMG/M metagenome (GOLD analysis project Ga0214921, IMG submission 177992) | Freshwater microbial communities from Lake Lanier, Atlanta, Georgia, United States - LL-1505 | ecosystem: Environmental > Aquatic > Freshwater > Lake | place: USA: Georgia | collected... | reverse complement strand
CTGGTGTCAGGCGGTGTAGCAGCACTGCGAAGCTTGAAGCCTACGGCCACTTTGTCTGAGACCGAGAGGGCATTAACTTCAACAGTTGGGGGAAGTTCAAAATCACTCACAAGTAATGGCATCACTCGACCAGCGATGCGCTTAACCTCCAGCGGCCACCAATTGTTTGGCATTTCTGAGCCAAACATCGTTGCTCCAATACCTACGCCCACCCCGTTTCCTAGCAGCGCAAGCCTTGGAAGAGTGTGCTTTTATCCGCAAGCCAACTACCAAGGTTCTCCTCAATGCTTTACTTTCGAATTCGCGAATTGGGATCAATGGTACAAACTAAATAAGCGGGTAGGGTCCATCAAAGTCGAGCCAGTTAATGGTGCTATGCCTAGTTCAACGGCCAAAGTCACTTATTTCCACTATTACTTAGATTTCGCCTTTGGATACCGTGGAGTCACCAGAAGTGGCAGTATTTCCAACACATCAAGCTTGGGGTTTTGGAGTTCTTCTACGCCAAATATTTGGGGGGTTCGTATTCAAGCACCTCAATAAAAAAGTTCACCACGCGAGCAAGCCAACCCGTGAATCCACTTTACGAAACCTTGGCGTTTTGGCGCATTGATCAATCACGTTAGTCATTGGCGTTAGCTCATCTAAAGCATTTGCTAGGGCTTTATCGTCTCTTAGAGTGATTCCCTCCGCGGAGGGGGTAGATCGCACATCTCAAATGAATGTTTCGATATCGGCCGAATAAACCGACACGCAATTGCCGCAGTCCTAGGGTAATCGGACTGCTTCGCCTCGACTGCAAAGGTCCAGACTTATGCAGCGCAAATCTTGCGGCCCTTGCGCCGCCTCCAACATCGGGTCAAAAGTAACCCAAATCTCGAGTAAGCCAGGCTACCAAAGCAACACAACCGAACTCTGGCCCTGCCCAACTTGTCTAAACACTAACTAATGACCTACAGAGGAAAGAAAAGCATTCTTCTAAAAGTACTCATTATTAACCTTATATACTACTCAAGTATTAATAAATTAAATTGACAAAACCAACAAAATCTACAAAATTAGTACTTAAATTTTAACTTAAGGAAATAAAATGATACTTTTCATGAATAACCTTTTAATACCCCTGAAATCTCTATTGTGTGTGCTCACACTAATGTTTTTAGCACTTTCTACTACATCCCATGCGCAGACCTTACCGCAATTGATGAATGCGGCCTTGCTCAACCATCCTAGCATCGCTGCGCAAAAGGCCCAAAAGCAATCCGCAGAATTTGGTGTCGAAACTGCGAATTGGCAGTTTTTTCCAACCCCCTCGGTAAGTAGCGAACGGGTCAACCCTTCATCGGGAGACCCTTTTTATAGCGGCGACAAAACAGTCACAACCCTTCGACTGCAACAACCGATTTGGACAAATGGTCGCCTCACGTCAGGTAAATCCAAAGCAGTTGCCAGCATGACCTACGAGGCAGCAAATCTCAATGAAACCAGTTTACAAATCAGTTTAAAGGTAGCGCAAACCTATGCGGAATTACTTGCAGCGTATTGGCGAATGCAGGCCACTGAGCAGAGTCTTGCAACGCACCAGAAACTGCGCGAGCAAGTTCAACGCCGAGTTGACTTAGGTGTACAACCCGATGCCGATTTGCAACTAGCACAAACGCGTTTGGATTCTGTCAAATCAGAGCTCAGCGTTCTCCGCTCTCGCGTCGAAAGCCTTTTAGTTCGACTCCAACAATTGGTCGGCCAAGTATTTCAAATTTCTAACTTGCTAAGGCATGTTTCAGACCCTCTTTCGCCACCGCTCTCACAAGACCAAGCCCTAGCAACGGCAATTGCCATCAACCCGAGTATTCAAAAAGCACTTGCGCAATCACAACTGCAAGAGGCACTGGTGGCCGAGAGTCGCTCGGCGTGGTATCCAGAGGTATATGTGCGCGCGGAACGCCAATACGGAGTCTTCTCCACCACTACCAGTAACGCATTTCAGGATCGAATTTTTTTAGGGCTAAGTACACAGCTAGGCGCAGGTCTATCGGCTCTTACCAACGTCAAAGTTGCGCAAGCTAAAAGTCTTTCTGCTAAAGAGGAAGTGCAAACACAAATTTTGTTAATCAACGAACAAGTACTCACTGATTACACACAAGTTGTTCGACTAGCGGAACAAACCCAAGCACTTGAATCAGCGCTGCGGTCGCAAGAGCAAGTCATGCTCTCACACGACCGTCAATTTTTAGCAGGCCGCAAGAGCTGGACTGAAGTTTTGAACGCAGCAAGAGAACTTGCGCAAGCCCAAACACAACTGAGTGACGTCAAAGCCAACCATATCGCTGTGTCTTGGCGATTGGGATTATTTGTCAAAGGGCTGGACGTTGTCCAAGCTTCCCCATAATTTTTAGGAGACAACCATGGAAGAACTAACCAATACCCACCTATTGCCTTGCCTCATCAGGTTGGCCCAATTGCAATCAGACAACTTAGATCGGCTAGCGTTGCGAGAGGCCGTAGAGGCAGCTCAGATTAACGCCCCCGATGATGCAAGAGCACAAATTCGTCGAATCACCAAGCAACTTCGACTTCCTAAAGCGAGCTGGAAACCTCAACCGCATCTTGACAGTTCACCCGCACTTTTGTGCAGAACAGAGCCTTATTTAGGAATCGAATGGGGTTTATTGCGCGGTAAAAACGCACAAAACCAATGGATCTCTGAATGGTGGGACAAAAACGCCAGCCGTTGGATTGAGCGCGCCGACGACGCGCTACCAGACCATCACACCATTGCACTCAAACTTAGTCAACCTTATGTTGCGAGTAAAAGTCCACTATTTCGTCTCATACTCGATGAATTGCTTTCGCACCGAGTAATTCTTAGGGAAACGGTCTTGGCAAGCTTGATGGCCACCTTTTTGGCGCTTGGAATCTCATTTTTCAGTATGCAGGTCTATGACCGAGTCATTCCTTCGTCTGCCATGCAAACCTTATTGGTTTTGACATCAGGAGTCTTAATCGCTATCTTTTTTGAGTGGCTCATCAAGCATGTACGCAGCCAACTGTATGAAACATTGATCGATCAGGTCGATCAGCGGTTAGCACGTAACGTGTATTTGCGATTTTTATCAGTGCGCCTAGACCAAATGCCCAGCAGCGTAGGCGCATTGGCATCACAAATGCGTGGCTACGAAACGATTCGTAGTTTCATGACCTCTACGACTACCAACCTGATGGTAGATGCGCCATTTGCACTATTTTTTGCATGTGTCATTGGATTAATTGCAGGCGTTGTTGCATGGATACCGACATTTTTCTTTGTGCTGTCGATTGCGATCGGTTTGTACTACCGCAAACGCTTGGAAAACACCGCAAAAGAAGGGATGGCCGCAGGCAATCTAAAAACAGGCATCTTGGTTGAAACCATTGAAGGTGCTGAAACAATCAAAGCTGGTCAAGGTGGTTGGCGCATGCTAACGCGTTGGATGCGCACCTCCAATACAGCCCGTGAATGCGAACTTGAAATGCGACGCATTAGCGAGCAATCGCAACACCTCGCCGCCACATTTCAACAAGTTTCATATGTATTGCTCGTCGCTATCGGTGCTTACCTAGTCACCCGTAGCGATATAAGCCAAGGGGCACTGATAGCCTGCTCCATCCTATCTAGTCGTGTGTTATCAGCAGTGGCCATCATTCCCAATCAAATTGTGCAGTGGTCGCATGCTAAGGCCTCATTGCAAAGCTTAGACAAAATTTGGTCGTTAGAAGACGATCACCATGGACAGGCTCACCCCATCACCATAGAGAACATTCGAGGCGAGTTTCGGCTAGAAAAAGTTACCAGCTATTACCAAGGAAACCGTGCACTCTCCGTACCTCAACTCATCATTCGACCCGGAGAAAAAATAGGTATCTTAGGTCCAGTCGGTTCAGGCAAAACCACTTTGCTACGGGCGTTATCGGGTATGTATAAACCTCAAGAAGGCCGCGTATTGCTAGATGGCATTGACATTGCACATATCGATAAACCATTGCTTGCAGAACACATCGGTTACGTACAACAAGACGGGCGACTTTTTTCTGGCACTTTGCGTGACAACCTTATCTTGGGGCAAGTCGATCCCGGCGATCAAGCCATCCTAGAGGCCGCTCGACGAACTGGCTTGATGCAAGCAGTTATCACTCCCCACCCTCAAGGGCTACAACGCCCAATTTATGAGGGAGGCTCGGGACTCTCTGGCGGACAACGCCAGTTAGTCAACCTCACGCGCACTCTCTTACGCCAACCCAGTATCTGGTTACTAGATGAGCCAACCGCTTCCATGGATCGCAATACCGAAACCCAAACGATGCAAACCCTAAAAGAAGCGATTAGCCCAACAGATACCCTGGTGTTAGTCACCCATAAATCTGAAATGCTCGATTTAGTAGATCGCTTAATAGTGGTCTACAACCATCAAATTGCACTAGATGGACCAAAACAAGAGGTTCTTCATCAACTGCATCAGCCTAAACCTGTGGCAGCTAACCACTCCACCCACTTACGGCAAGCCTAAACCAGGAGCATCAAGATGAATTTTTTTCGTTTTCCCTCAATCAAGCAATATCTCACAGCTACCAACATCTTATTTTTGCTGCTACTAGTGTTTTTAGGGTGGGCCTCACTGTTTGACTTAGACCAAACTGTTCGCGCGCAAGGAAAGTTGATACCTTCAGAACGTACGCAAATTATTCAAGTTGCCGATGGAGGTGTTCTCTCCAAGATGCTGGTCCAAGAGGGTGATCTTGTTGTCAGTGGTCAGCCTCTGGCAGAGCTTGAAAAGGACCGTGCTAGCGCATCGGTAACCGAGAGCCGTACCAAACAAGCCTCACTTGAAATTGCATTGATTCGCGCACAAGCTGAGGCAGAACAAACAACCCCTTACTTTGGCAAAAACTATGCTGACTTCCCTCAGTTCCAGACCTTGCAAATGGCTTTCTTTCACCAGCGTAAGCGAAGCCTTGCGCAAGACCTTGAAAACCTCAATGAAACTTTGATTTCCGCTCAAAAAGAACTAGAACTCAACATAAAACTCTTACTAACCGGAGATACCAGTCAACTAGAAGTGATGCGCGCGCAGCGACAAGTTACAGATCTTCAAGGCCGAATCAATTCGACACGTAATAAATACCTGCAAGACGCTCGCGCCGAAGCAGCAAAGATTGCTGATGAACTATCTACCAATTTCTATAAATTAGAAGAGCGCCAAAGCGTTTTAGATCACACCACCATCACAGCACCCGTAGCGGGGATTGTCAAATACCAAAGAGTCACCACGATTGGCGGTGTGCTTCGTCAAGGTGATGAATTGATGCAAATCTCTCCGACACAAGCCGATGCAGTCATAGAAGTCAACATCAACCCTGCAGATATTGGTCAAGTCAAAGCTGGTCTGCCTGCAACCATAAGGTTAGACGCATTTGACAACTCCATTTATGGGGTGTTGAACGGCACCTTGCGCTACATCAGTTCTGACACTCTCACCGAGCAAGGGCCAAACGGCCAAACCAATACCTTCTACCGCGCCCAAGTCAGCTTGAATGCGGTTGATGCCAAGAGCTCTTCCAAACTCACCTTGGCCATGCTCAAGCCAGGCATGACGGCGACGGTAGACCTGAAAACGGGCGGCCGCTCGGTACTCAAGTACCTAATCAAGCCGGTTTACAAGGCATTTAATGGGGCCTTGACAGAAAGATAATACTTTGTTTATAGTTATATATATTGTAGGAGTACTTTAATATGAATAAAGAAGCCAATCTATCAGAGTTGAACGCGATCAATCCGCAAAACTTAAAAAGCCAACTCAAAAAGCTTTCCAGCACATCCAATACCAGAAAGCCGTCTAAGACTGTTAGCGTCTTTGACACAGTAACCATTACCAACAAGCCTTCAGAAACGAAGCTACAGGCGCCCAAAGCAAAGCGCCTCGCCCCAGAAGAGGAGCAAGACAGCTTGAAAGACAGCGTTCAAGGTAGTGCAGAAAAAAGCAAATTGGCTAGTTTTTCAAACCCCCAACTAACAGACAACCAAGAAGGCGCACCTGCAAACGCTCAAAGCATTACATCCACCCCCAACAATGTCAGTATTGCGAGCTTATCGATCAGTGAACCAACAGATTTCGATAAAACTTCTAACGCTTACTCTTTCAGCCAATCTGACACTATCGTTGCGCAAGCGCCACTGACCAGCTCCGCAACTTATGCATCAGCATCAGCCTCAACCCCATCATTTAGCTTGGCAGGATTAGGCGCTGGAGTCGGCGCTGCTGTGGCATTAGGCGGCAGTAAAGGTGGCTCGGCTAGCGGTGGAGCTACACCACCAACAACGCCAGCTACTCCACTTGCCTTATCTGGATTCATTGCTGCGGGTCCGGTAATCAACAGCGGTGGCCTCAAGCTTGAAGCCTTTGATGCAAATGGCACCCTCTTAGCGTCTACAAGCAATATTCAAGAAGACGGCACTTTCTCTGTCACTTTGGACAAACCCTTTGCGGGTGTTATCAAACTTGTTGTGAGCGACACCAATGGAAGCGATGTCAACTTTATGGATGAGGCGAGTGGTCAAGCAAAGAGTTTAGGCGCAGACCCGCTCATCACTATTTTCAATGTACCCACAGGTCAATCCAAACTCAACCTTAACGTCAACACTCTCACTACTGAAGCAGCTAAAAATATATTAGCCCATGTTGGAGACCAATTAACACAAGCTACTGGCGACGATATCAGCTCCCAAAATTTAGCTGTTGCTACCAAGTATGGCATTTCAGACTCATCATCCCTTGATGAGTTTCTCACAGAAAAACCTGAATTACTGATTGACACGAATGCTGCAATCAACCCCAATTTCAATGTCTACGGAGTTGCACTAGCTATTAAATCTGTCTTAGATAACAACCCCAGCATGCAAATGAAAGATGCCCTCAAATCTTTAGCAGATAACACCCTATATAAAGATTGGTCTGAAGGGTCAGGTGCTGATAGCTTCAGTTGGAATGATTTAATTTATGCTTTTGGTTCAAAAATTATTACAAATGATTTGCCCACTGGTGCATTGACTATTACAGATGCAAATGGCCAGCCACTGAACCAAGCTCTTGCTACCCCAGGCCAAGTCCTCACGGCAACCCATACCATCGAAGACAATGATGGCATTCCAACCACAGGTATTGGCACTCTAACTTTACATTGGCAGACTTCCCTTAACGGAATTGATTGGTCAGACATTGAAGGAGCCTCGGGCCCAGCTTCTACTTTCAACACCTTCACATTAACCCAAGCCCAAGTCAGCAAACTCGTGCGCGTTGTCGCCACCTACACTGATCACTTCGGCGCATTAGAGTCGATAAACAGCGCGCCAACTACCACAGTCTTACCTTCCACCCAGACAGTTACGCAATTAGGTGCCACACAATCTTTTGCCGCAGGCGACTTAAATGCTGATGGCATTTCAGATTGGCTGTTTACATTCAATGGTGGCGACCCTAGCAATGGCGGTCTAGTTGGCAAAGCCTATGTCATGTATGGAAACACCAGTGCAGATTTCGATCTAAGTAGCCCAGTCAACAACGCATCATCTGCAAATTTGATGTTTACGCTGGACGAGGGAATGGTGGGCACAAGCCTACTCCCTATGTACTCGACCAATGTAAACATGCTGCCAATTATTGCTGGCGATACAAATGGAAATGGCAAAGGCGAAGTGGCATTTGCCACGCAAAGAGGTTTTTCTCAATCCAATTATGTCGATGTATTAGAACAAGCGTCACTACGCGTCCTAAGAGTTATATCTACTAATACAAATAGCGCAGCCAGCAACTATTTCGTGGGATACAGCACCGGGTCTTCAGGTGACATAAATGGGGATGGATATTCAGATTTCTATCTTGACGATTGTTATGCCCCAACCGGTCAAATAGTCTATGTCATGTTTGGCAATAAAAACTTAACAGGCATTCAGTCCGACATAGATATAAGTTCGAATGGAAACGGGATACAAATAACCAACTCCAATCAAGATCAGAACGTTTCTTTTGGCCAGGCTGTCGCTTATTTAGGTGATAGTAACGGTGATGGATACGGTGATATTGCAATTGCTAATTCATTTGCCGCGAACAACGCAACCCATACCCAAGAAGAAATATTTGTAGTTTTTGGTAATGCTCAACTTAGAAACTTAGATGTCGCCTCAATTGAAAACGGTCAAGGTTCAAGCAATCTAGGCTATGTGATTTTCGCTGACCCTGCAATTCCCAGTTTGGCTTCCAACATGGGGTTAAACGCTAACAAAGTTGCAGGCGATTTCAATGGAGATGGGCTTAATGACTTTCTTTTTGAAGGTCGAACCTACGACCAAACACAAGCTAAGTTTTATGTTGTACTTGGCAAAAACGATACAGCACCCATTCATCTTGGTCAATTAGGCAACCAGGGTTTTACGATCTCGCTACCTGAAATTGCATTGACAAACGTAATAATTTCTCCCACAGATAATCCGAGGGATGCAGGGACAAATTGCGGAGATATCAACGGAGACGGTGTTGACGATATTTTAATAACGCTTGCCTTCAACACATCTATCGCTGGCGATACTACGCAAAAGACAAATCACTTTCTTGCTTACGTAGTTTTCGGCAAGTCTGATTTAGGCAATATAGATTTGAACCATTTAGGTAGCAATGGTTACAAGCTAGCTGAATACTCAAAAATCTTACCCATAGGGTCATTTTTCTTTGGCAATATCACTGCACCAGGCGATATCAATGGTGACGGCATATCTGACTTGATATTAGATGATTATTTGGGGGATAAAGGGCTACTGCCTACTGTTTTATTGGGCTCTGCCGATAACCCATTACTGCCCAGTGCCCAAAATAAATTCACCTTCCAAGGCACAACCAGCAACGACACCATTAATTTAAATACGTCCAATACTTCTGAAACTTTGGTGGGTGGCGCTGGAGATGATGAAATTTACGGAAATGGTGGTGCAGATGTCATGTACGGCGGTGCTGGCAATGATGTTTTTTATTTGAATCAGGACAACATCAACCAACTCTCGCTACCCATTTCATCAAGCGATCGGTTGGCACGCATAGATGGTGGCGGCGGTATCGATACCTTGGAAGTTACCGGAACTAACAACACACTTGATTTAACTCAAATAGCCGATAACCGACTTCAATCTATCGAGAAGATCAATCTCGGAACAAGTAATACGCTGAAAGTTTCTTGGAAAGATATTCAAAACTTGTCAGCAATGAACATTTTCAATAACACAACCAATGGATGGACTGGATTTGATACTGACACCATGCCTTACCACCAATTGGTGATCGATGGTCAAAGCTCGGACTCCATCAATTTAACCGATGGAGGATGGGTTAAGACTTCTGGTAGTAGCTCAACGCTAGCGAATGCAAATCAAACCTACGACGCATACCTCAATGCAAACCACGCTGTTCAATTGATCATCAATCACAGCATCAACACAACCATTCTTTAACCAAACCTAAAAAGGGGAAAATCATGGCCTTCAATCATTTTCAAATTCCTGGTGTTACTCTCAACCCAGCTCCATTTTACCAATTTCCTACTCCTACTCCTACTCCTACTCCTACTCCTACTCCTACTCCTACTCCTACTCCTACTCCTACTCCTACTCCTGTTTTTCCTGATGGTCCTTGGGATCCATCTTATGAATTACCCCCATTTGCTAACGATAGGCGCCTGCAAAAACTTATTCCAACTACAACAAATAAGAAGATTACAACCACACCTACCACGACCACAACCACAAGCTCATTTGCATGGACACCTACTACTGACAATACAACCAGCTCGGCCCCAACTACTTCTCCGACTCTAGTTGTCTTGGAGCCAACAGCTTTGCCAACAGGCACACCTACTTCAATCACTCCTAGGCCCACGCCATTTCCAACTCAATACGCCGAAACAGCCACCACGACAACCATTACAACCAGTTCAAAGTCAACCACCACAGCTTTTAAAGCGGAAACCTCCACAACTACCTCTGGAGCCGCATTCTCACCCAGCCTAGCACCCAGTTATTCCCCTAACAGTATTCCTACGTCATTACCCACGATATTCACCCAAGGACCCAGCTTAGGGCCTACAAGTTCTCCCACTAGCTCCCCTTCTAGTTCTCCCACTAGCGCTCCCACTAAAGACTTCCTATTTGGTAGCACTACCACCACTACGAATTTTTTAACTCCCACACCTACTAGCCAACCTTCTACTTCGCCAACAACTACAACCACCACTACTACTACCTTAGGTGCGTTAATTAATGGGTCAAATGCAACTGCTAACTTTTCATTACCAAGCGCGTCGCCTACTTATTCGACATCGCAGCAGCCCTCAGCCACTCCTTTTGATTCGCCGACGATGGTCCCTACCATGGTAGTTACAAGCGACCCTACTGCCGCACCATCCAACGCCATCACTTCAGGTGCTCCATCGATGAGTCCTACGAGCTTTGTTGAGTTGGACACAACAACTATTACGACAACAACATCGAACGGAATACAAACATCTTCCCCTACATATGCAACCATTTCCGCAAGTCAGGGACCAACCTACTCCGTAACGACATTGGCGCCAACACAAACCAGATCACCATCGCTCTCGCCTACAGGATTCATTGCAGTCAATACAAATGGTCCAACTTCTGCACCAACCACAGCAACTACAACCACTACTTATTATTTAGAAACATTTGCACCAAGTCCTATTGAGACAAATACAAACGCACCTTCTAGTACTCCAGCAGGTGTGCCCACTTGGACACCAACCGCAGCCAAGGTTACTTTTGCCCCTACGACATTACCCACAGGAAATAACACGAATGTCCCGACCGAAGTTCCCACGTCAGAAGTCACTTTAAGTTCCAAGCCAACTGGAAGCTCAACGGCTTACCCAACCGATTTAAAACTAAGCTTCGCCCCATCGGAGGCGCCAACGATTTCGCCTTTAACAACTACATCTTTGATAGCACCGCCTGCATCTACATCTACATCTACATCTACATCTACATCTACAGCGAGTCCGAATACACCTTCTACTTCTGTTGTGCTGATTGCTAACACAACAAATGAGGCAACAACGATTTATACATCATTATCGCCAACTCGTGAAACCACACGTTATGGCAATGATTTTCTACCAATAGCAACAACAAATTCGCCACCTCTAAAACCAGAATCAGTAATTGTTCATATATTGCCAGTATCGAATAATGAAGCAGAAGATAGTCCACCTGATTGGATTACGGCTATTGCGGTGTTGGGGTCGTTGGGGTCTTTTTCTGTATTCTTTTGGGGCCTGTTCAGACATATAGGTAATGGCATTCAAGCCGATTTGAATGCACAACGTAATTTTGCCCTACAAGGTCAATTAGACATTGGATTACAACATCGAGCTGGTGTAATCCTTAACCGAGTGGGCTATTTTTGTTTAAATGGATTTAATGCCCCGACTTTAGGAGACGTAGTGAATCAGTTAGTAGATTTAAATACACAAGCTATTGAAAATGCAAATCGCGAAAGAGCTGCACAAAGCTTACGGACTATTGCTACTTACACAAGTAGCGCGGTGAACCAATTAGTCTCACGTGGAACTGACATTTTTGACGCTATGGTGCCTGCTGCTACAGAACACGCTCCTCTTACTCTGCCCAATCCTCTTATCATCGGTCGTCCTGCTAGTGGTTTTATCAACCCTCGTCCTCCTGGTTCTTCGAGCGACCCTCGACTTTTGAGCAGAACCGATACCTCCAATCCTTACAGCGCGCTCATCACAACGCAAGACAAAAGAATTGTTGAATTGTGGGGTTATATAACCAAGGTTCAACAACTACCCATAAGTGACCCAACAAAAGCGACTGCTTTACTTTTAGCTGAGCTAAAAACACTTCAAATAATCAGCCAAGGAAATATTCAATATTCAGATTTTGAGACATTGCAAAATATATTGCTTCCATCCTTGCAAAAGGAAGTTGATGGTTTTGGTATACAACTTGCCGGATTAGACAGCACATCGCGCTTAACTGGCACACAAACAATGGGCATAGAGAAACTTAATTCCTCTAGTTTTAAGTGGGACATTAATTTCTTGCCAACTGGCGCTTTTATTCATGACGCTAGAACAAATCAAGCTGGCTTCATCTTGGGTGATACAAATAGACCTATCTTTATCAACGAAAATAGTGATGTAAGTAAGTTAAGTAAGATTGATTTAGACAGTCAAAACTCACAGTACGTAGGGTCTGACGCTAATGAAACCATCACCATTGGAGGCACAGGCACTACCACTTATAACGTTGATGCAAGAGGTGGTAACGACATTATTCTTGTGGTGAGCGAAACCATTGATAACAGCGTAGTCAACATCTTTGGAGGAGCCGGAAAAAATACCTATGTCATCACTGTACAAGGCTCTTGGTCGCGTCTACCTTCCACAATTCATATTTGGGATTTTGACGCCGCCAAAGACTCCATCGTATTTGTAACTTCAGACGGTTCTAGTGCTACCCCTAGGATCCAAGAAATCAAACGGACTTTATTTAATTCAAGACTTGATTACCATGCCCTGTATGGTGATGGCTGCGAACTTTTTCTCAAAGATCCGAATAATGCCATTCCTAGCAGTAAGTCATGGTTATATGACTACTTTGGCCGAAACGGATGGGACCGCAATCCTTACAAGGGCGCTGAACACGAATTGTCTGGCGAAGGCGCACCACTCATCGTGATAGACGAAAAATATGATCATAGAAATCCAGATTCCTTATTTGTAGATCCAAATACTTTTAGGGTAACGCCTACAAGTGACATTGCTGACACTATTGATGGAAAAATCGCACAACTTAATGTTAGCCCCACGTTCAATACACACTTTAGCGAATTAAGCTCAAATAGCGATCATGACCTTTATAAAGTCCATCTCTACGCTGGTCAAAGTTATTCATTCACTATGGCGCACAAGCCTGGTGATCCGGCTCTAGATACCAAATTAGTACTGCTAAGCCCGAGTGGTAACACGCTTAAAGATAGCAGTGTATTGACTAGCAGCAAGCTCAACGGTGACTCCCGAATTGATTATGTTGCTCTTTTTGACGGAGATTTCTACCTAGATGCCAGTGGATCTACAAATGGCAAATACACAATCAGTTCAGTAGAGATTCCTCACGTAAGCATTACGCCTAAATTTCTCCGGCAAAAGCAACAAGTGACATTTGATAGTCAAACCAATCATGTGGGATACAAAATGTCACTTAAAGCTGGAGATTTGGTACAGCTTGATTTTGATCTTGATCATCCTGGTCATCCTGGATTGGAAACACTTCCCATCACTATCAACACCAGTCATAGCGATTACGATGCCGATTTTTATAAGTCGCGTTGGGTAACAACATTTAACTTAACTGAAAGCACCAAAACTATTACCACCAAAACATTTTTAGCAAATCAAACTGGGGATTACTATATTGATGTATCTGTTCCAAGTGATTTAACTTATTCCCCTGCGCTTGGCCTGACTTATTTAAAAAAGGAGATTGCAGGAAACCAAGGAACATTGGCCAATCTGGCAGAAGGTTTAATTGTGAACGGCAATTTATACAGCAATACCGACCATGATTGGTATCGTGTTAGTTTAACTTCCGGAACTAAGTACCAATTCGACTTAAGAAAATCGGTACCGAGTTCCAAGCTAGACACTTGTCTAGTTTTACGAGACCAAAATGGTGTTCAAGTTGGAGTCAGCGACGATATATTTTATAGGGCAAGAAGAACTACTGACTCCAAGTTGATATACACCGCTAAAGAAAGCGGCACATACTACATAGACGTTGGAGGTAGCCTGAACCATAGCTCAGGTGATTTCAACCTAATGTACAATATAATTTAAACCACATTACGCAAACGAATATGCAATTCGCGTAATTGCTTCTCATCCACAGGGCTCGGTGCTTGCGTCAGCAAGCACTGAGCCCTTTGTGTTTTGGGGAACGCGATCACATCACGAATCGATTCAGCACCAGTCATCAAGGTCACGATGCGGTCGAGGCCAAAGGCTAGGCCACCATGCGGTGGCGCACCGTATTGCAGTGCGTCTAACAAGAAGCCAAATTTGAGCTGTGCTTCTTCTGGTGTGATCTTTAAAGCATCAAAAACTTTTTGCTGGACATCGGCGCGGTGGATACGCACAGACCCACCACCCATCTCCCAGCCGTTAAGCACCATGTCATAGCCTTTGGAGATGCACTTCTCTGGCGCACTGACCATCCAGTCTTCATGCCCGTCTTTGGGAGCTGTGAAAGGATGGTGCACCGCCGTGTAACGCTCTGACTCTTCGTCGTACTCGAACATCGGGAAATCAATCACCCACATAGGCGCCCAGCGGTCTTCGAACAAACCATTTTTACGACCAAATTCGCTGTGGCCAATCTTGACGCGCAAGGCACCAATTGCATCATTCACTACCTTGGCCTTGTCTGCACCAAAGAAAATTAAGTCGCCGTCCTTGGCGCCCGTGCGCGCAATGACTTCAGCGATAGCGCCGTCGTGCAAGTTTTTGACTATGGGGCTTTGCAATCCATCACGGCCCTTGGCCACTTCATTGACCTTGATGTAAGCCAAGCCCTTGGCGCCATAAATTTTGACGAACTCGGTATAAGCATCGATCTCGCCACGGCTGAGTCCGCCCTCTTCGCGTGCGCCACCAGGCACACGCAACGCGACGACACGACCGCCCTTCATTTGCGCCGCGCCAGAGAACACTTTGAAGTCCACGTCTTGCATGACCTTGGTGACTTCGGTGAACTCCATCTTCACGCGCAGGTCGGGTTTGTCTGAACCATACTTGAACATCGCGTCTTGGTAAGTCATAACGGGAAATACGCCCAAGTCGACACCGATCGCGTTACGGAAGACAGTTTTGATCATTCCTTGGAAGAGCTCACGTATCTCTTCTTCCGTCATAAAGGAAGTCTCAATATCTATCTGCGTGAATTCAGGCTGGCGGTCTGCACGCAAGTCTTCGTCGCGGAAACACTTGGTGATTTGATAGTAACGGTCAAAGCCAGCCACCATCAACAACTGTTTGAACAACTGCGGCGACTGGGGCAGTGCAAAAAACTGACCGTCATGTACGCGGCTGGGCACGAGGTAGTCACGTGCTCCTTCAGGCGTGCTCTTGGTGAGCATCGGTGTCTCTACATCCACAAAACCATTGGCGTCTAAAAACTTACGCACTTCCATAGATACGCGGTAGCGCAGCATGAGGTTGTTTTGCATGTAGGGGCGACGCAGGTCCAACACGCGGTGTGTCAGACGGGTGGTCTCTGACAAATGCTCGTCATCAATTTGGAATGGTGGCGTGACGGACTCATTGAGCACGATGAGTTCATGGCACAGTACTTCAATCTTGCCGCTCTTCATGCCTTCGTTGGTCGTGCCTTCGGGCCGTAAACGCACCAAGCCTTTGATCTGCACGCAGTACTCATTGCGCACGTCTTCAGCTATCTTGAACATCTCTGCACGGTCTGGGTCGCACACCACCTGGCACTGGCCTTCGCGGTCACGCAGGTCGATGAAGATCACGCCACCATGGTCACGGCGACGGTTTACCCATCCACACAACTCGACGTTTTGCCCGTTGAGGGCCTCGGTCACCAGACCACAGTAATGGGAGCGCATAGCCATTTTTAATTTCTCTTTTCTTGAATCTTAAGTGTGCTGGAGGGCGCCACTGCTCCCATAGAAATAACGTAGGTCAACGCCTCATCAACGCTGAGTTCGAGTTCGATCACGTCTTTGCGTTGCATCAATAAAAAGAATCCGCTTGTCGGGTTGGGCGTGGTGGGTACATAGACGCTGATGTAGTTGTCGCCTAATTTAGATGCGACCTCTCCACTGGCAACGCCCGACTGAAAACCAATCGTCCAACTGCCCGCGTGAGGGTACTGCACCAACAGGGCTTGGCGAAATGCCGTGCCGTTGCTAGAGAAAAGTGTGTCGGAGACTTTTTTGACGCTGGTGTAAACCGTCTTAAAAACAGGGATGCGGGTAAATAGCTTGTTCCACTGGCGCATCCACCAACGTCCTGCGACGTTGGAGACCAAGGCTCCTGAGACCATCAACCCTAGGAACACAATAACTACGCCCAAGCCAGGCATTTGGCGCAGTGCAGAAACTGTTTCAGAGGACACCAAGGGATTCAAGCTCGAGACAGCGCTGATGAATATGCCGTCCATGACGCCAACCAACCAAGTTAGCACCCAAACGGTGATAGCCAAAGGCGTCCACACCAACAAGCCAGCGAAGAGGTATTTTTTAAATGGCATTAGTGGCAAGCACAAGAGGCGCCACACGATGCAGCGCTGGTAGTTGAACTAGAAGTTGTAGCTGGAGCAGCAGCAACCGCACTCGAGCCACCGTTTGTTGAAGCAGAACCTCCACCAGAAACATCGCCTGATGAGGTTGCGCCAGAGGACCCACCTTTTGAAGATGCACCATCGGCTGAAGTACCTCCCTCAGTGGCTGCGGGAGCGGGTGCATTAGTGCCACCCTTGAAATCAGTCGCGTACCAACCCGAGCCTTTGAGCTGAAAACCTGCAGCTGTTAGTTGTTTGGTAAATGTTGCCGCATGACACGCAGGGCACTCAGTGAGTGGATCGTCCGATATTTTTTGCAAGACGTCTTTGGCATGGCCGCAGGCGCTGCATTTGTAAGCGTAAATAGGCATGGTAGACGGTGGGTAAAACCGTCAATTATAGGTCGAGCGCCTGATTTCAAGTCCCAGAGAGCTTGTGGTGGCTTGCGTGCGTGTTGTGGATAAATTGGGGCGCTAGTGAGCCGACAACCATGCCCAACAGACTTGCCAACAAACCCGCTAACTGCGCAGGAAATTCCTCGCCTAAAGGGGTGAATAACAACACCACCCAAACTGAGAGGCCTAGAACAATCGCTGCAATCGCTCCTTGGGTAGAGGCCCTTTTCCAATACAAGCCAAAGGTCAATGGCACGAAGGCGCCAACAAGTGGCACTTGGTAAGCGCTAGAGACCATTTCGTAAATCGATGTGCCTTGCATCAGGATGGCGTAGCAGAGCACGATGGCACTAAAACCCAAGACGGTGACACGCATGGCACGCAGCTCCTGCTGGTCGCTTTGGTGCGGGTTGAATTGGCGCCATATATTTTCCGTGAAGGTAACACTGGGGGCTAGCAAAGTAGCCGAGGCGCACGACTTGATGGCCGACAACAAAGCACCAAAGAAGAGCACCTGCATGACAAACGGCATTTGCTCCATCACCAAAGTGGGCAATACTTTTTGTGGGTCTTCGGCTATCAAGCTTGTGGCCTTCTCGGGCATGATGATCATGGCGCTGACCACCAAAAACATCGGCACAAACGCAAACAAGATGTAGCAAATGCCGCCGATCACCGGGCCATGCGTAGCGGCCTTGACACTGTTGGCCGACATTACGCGCTGAAACACATCTTGTTGCGGGATAGATCCAAACATGATGGTGACCGCAGCTGCTATAAAAAATGCAATCTCTTTGAAAGTGGGTTCAGGCCAAAACTTGAACATGTCCTGGCTGACTGCCAAGGCCACGACCTTGTCTGCGCCACCCGCTTGGTCAGCGGCAAACACAGCCAACACCGACAAGCCCACCACCAAAATAATCATTTGGATAAAGTCAGTGATAGCGACCGACCACATCCCGCCAAACAAGGTGTAGGCCAAGATAGAGACAACACCAATCACCATGCCCCAAGGCACGCTGATCGCCCCACCGGAGAGAACGTTAAACACCAAACCCAAAGCGGTAACCTGCGCAGAGACCCAACCCAAATAACTCAGCATGATGATGAGTGAGCAAGCCACCTCCACCACGCGACCGTAGCGCTCTCGGTAGTAGTCGCTGATGGTCAGGAGTGTCATTTTGTAGAGCTTGCCCGCAAAGAACAGCCCCACAAAGATCAAACAAAAACCCGCACCAAATGGATCTTCCACCACGCCTTGCAAGCCGCCGTTGACAAACTTGGCTGGAATACCCAAAACAGTTTCGGATCCAAACCACGTCGCAAATGTGGTGGTGACGATCATTGCCAAAGGCAGATGGCGTCCAGCGATGGCGAAGTCCGCCGAGTTGTGCACCTTCTTGGCAGCCAACAACCCAATGGCAATAGTGATGAGCAAATAAACAAAAACGAGTGCGAGCAACATAGGTTAATGAAGATGAGTGAATAATTGCATGGCAGCCAAGCCCCCGACAAAACCAATGCCCGCCCATATCAGGCGTTGCAACAATCGGTTGGTTTGGCGCTGAGATTCGATCAATGCGTCAAGCGACGCATTATTATTGTGTTGGCGGTGCTTCAAGAAATCATGCACCAAGCGCGGCAACTCGGGCAAGAGCTTGGCATAACGTGGCGCCTCATCCTTGAGTTGTTGCCAAAGTTTTTTGGGTCCGACTTGGTCGAGCATCCACTTTTCCAAGAAAGGCTTGGCAGTGCTCCACAAATCTAACTCTGGGTCGAGTTGGCGGCCTAGGCCTTCAATATTAAGCAAGGTTTTTTGTAGCAGCACCAATTGGGGCTGTATCTCGACATTGAAGCGTCGTGAGGTTTGAAATAAACGCATCAACACCAGGCCTAAAGAAATCTCTTTCAAAGGACGGTCAAAGTAAGGCTCGCACACAGCGCGAATGGCAGACTCGAGTTCGTCTATGCGCGTGTCTGCTGGAACCCAACCAGACTCCACATGCAACTCTGCCACACGCTTGTAGTCACGCCTGAAGAACGCGGCGAAGTTTTGCGCCAAGTACTCTTTGTCTGACTCAGTGAGCGTGCCCACAATTCCAAAGTCGAGCGACACATAGCGCCCAAAAGTGGCAGGGTCCACGCTAACTTGGATGTTGCCCGGATGCATGTCTGCATGGAAAAAACCATCGCGAAAAACTTGCGTGAAAAAAATGGTGACACCGTCGCGCGCGAGTTTTGGAATATCGACTCCCGCTTCTCGCAAGCGGTCTACTTGGCTGATGGGTATGCCCTTCATGCGTTCCATCACCATCACGTCGGTGTGGCAGAAGTCCCAAAACATTTCTGGAATCAAGACGAGGTTTAAGCCGTCCATATTGCGACGCAGTTGTGTCGCGTTGGCTGCTTCTCGCACCAAATCTAATTCGTCGTGCAGGTACTTATCAAACTCGGCAACAACTTCTTTGGGCTTGAGGCGCTTGCCGTCGACCGACAGACGGTCCACCCAATTGGCCAACATGCGCATGAGACTCAAGTCTTTGTTGATGACTTCGAGCATGCCTGGGCGCAAGACTTTCACCGCGACTTCACGTCGTACACCGTTGCGGTCAACGATGGCCGCAAAGTGCACTTGCGCGATCGACGCACTGGCAACGGGTTGCAGGGTGAACTCTGTGAATATCTCACCCAAGGGTTTGGCAAATGCGCGCTCGATGATGGCCACCGCTTGCTCTGACGGGAAAGGGGGTACGCGCTCTTGCAGCATGGCCAACTCGTCTGCGATATCAAAGGGCAGCAAATCTCGTCGGGTAGAGAGCACTTGGCCGAACTTCACAAAGATGGGACCCAAGCGCTCCAAGGCTTCGCGCAACCGTTGTCCGCGCGGGGCAGACAAATCTCGACCAATCGACACAATGCGAGCCAACAAGCGCAGAGCAGGTCTTTGGAAGCTCGTCAACACCAACTCGTCTAGCCCATAGCGCAGAACAATAAAGACGATGTAGACACCGCGAAACAAACGGGTCATATAGAGTCTTTCGTTCCAGATCTCATAGGCATTTTGTTGAGGACAAAAATGCGCAAGGCTTCGACCACCTTTTTAGCGTTTTGCGCCATCATGTGGGCCGGCGCATCGCCGATGATGCGCGAGAGGTCTTCCTCGACATCCCAACGCACATGGTCTATCAACCAATTGACCTCTGCCGCCAACTGCACATCACCCTCTATACGAATCGGGGGCTTGTCGCCTTGCAAGACAGCCTTGGCCAATACGAACGGTGAAGGCTCGTTGACCTGCAAAATCAAATCTGGTTTTGTTGATTCGCTAGACGTCACCCACTCCATTAAGCCAGCAGGTGTGCACACGCATTGAAAAACGAAATCACGCCACACCAGTTGTATGCTGCGACCTTTTTGGCGCTGCAAACGATCACGCGCGGCTGGTTCTTGCATCAACACATGGTTGATAAATAAGATGACGCGTTGTTGGGCCTCGTCGATCAGCCAAGGAAAGGGGAACTGTGTTGCCATAGCCCCCAATTATTCCTTTTTTATTGCAGTGCTTGAACGCCCGCGACCAACCAGCCCATGCTGCCGTCTTTGGGCTTAGACATATTCCACACTTCTCTAAATGGCGTGGGGCCAGAAGACGGCTCTTCGCGAATCAAACCCGAGAACTCCACACTCGCCATGTAGTGGGTGGGGAGTTCTTCTATGCCAAGCATTTTGGCTTCGAGCATGACGACATCTGTCTGATTGGGCTGACCACCAGCTGTGGACTCTCGCTCTGCGAGTTGGGTTTTGATTTCTTCGACCATGGCATCGGTCATCATGGTGCGCAGTGTTGGGATATCTGCAGCATCCCATGCGCTTTGCAACAACATAAAGTTTTGTTTGGCTGCATTCACAAAGCCTTGCGTATCAAACCCCGCAGGCACGCCCCATGTTTGGTCTCCCGTCAAAGCTGAGCCAATGATGGCACTGGATCGCGGTGCAGCAGGTTGGTATGCAGGATCCGTGTCGTTAGGACGCGCAGATGCATCGTTACCTACATTCTTAGGGTTGTATTGCGTTGGTGTTTGGATATCAGCCGTTCTGTGTGCGCCCTCAAAAGCGTAAGGGCTGCTGTTCTCATGCGCAGGCGTTGCACGACGGCGCATGAACATACCGACCACCATCATGATGACCAAGGCCAACAATCCAAACATCAGGAACTGGCCAAACTCTGCACCAAAGCCCAGCGAATGCGCAAGCCACGCAAGACCCAAACCTGCAGCCAACCCGCCCAGCATTCCAGCCCATGGTCGGCTTGGCGCTGCGGCAGGTGCAGGCGGCGTTGAATGGGGTGCAGCGTTGGGCGCTGCATTAGGTGTCGAGGGCTTAGCTGCTTCTCGTTGGGTAACTTGGTTGGACTGCTGCCCCATTGACTTACCGCCACCCAAACGCTTGGCTGCGTCGGCTGGAACGCAAACAAATGCCATGGACATCATGACCACTGTGATCCAATTTTTCATGTCATCTCCTAATTTGTAAGTAAAAGCTGCACCTCTGTGCATCAGCACTTGATACCCACATGTAACGCCACCACACCCGCGCTCATGTTGTGAAAATCCACGTGACCAAAACCAGATTGCTTCATCAGTTGTTTGAGTTCTTCTTGGCTGGGGTGCATACGAATCGACTCAGCTAAGTAACGATAACTCGCATCATCGCCCGCTACCAAGTAGCCTAGCTTAGGCAATATGTTGAAGGAATACCAGTCGTAGGGTTTTTCTAAGGGCTTAGCGACTTTCGAAAACTCCAGCACCAAGAGCTTACCGTTTGGTTTGAGCACGCGGCACATTTCTTTCAAGGCCACATCTTTGTGGGTCATGTTGCGAAGGCCAAAGGCCACACTCACTACATCAAAGTGATTGTCGGTAAAAGGTAGTTTCTCAGCGTCGCATACCAAGGTCGGCAAATTGAAACCGTTGTCAACCAAACGGTCACGTCCTGTGCTTAGCATGGCTTCGTTGATGTCGGTGTGTACCACACGCCCAGTGGGACCGACATGTTTCGCGAAGGCCATAGACAAATCGCCCGTGCCACCCGCGATATCCAAGACTTGGTAACCAGGACGGATATCTGCCACGGTGGTGGTGTAGTGCTTCCATAAGCGGTGCAAGCCCAACGACATCAGGTCGTTCATCACGTCGTACTTGCTAGCGACCGAATCAAACACGCGGCGCACGTGCTTGGATTTATCTTGCGCGTTCACCGTTTGAAAGCCGAAGTGGGTAGAACTCATTTTTTTAGTGTCCGTGGCTGCTACAAGCGCCGCCCGCACCGCCAGCGGCGCTTGGCATAGGCGTGTCGCGCGTTACGCCGGCATCAGCCAATCGCTTTTCGTAGTCTGCCCACAAGCCGTCTTGTTCAGATCCTAAGAAGTACAAATACTCCCATGTGAACAAACCACTGTCATGCCCATCGGTGAAGGACGGCTTGATGGCGTAGTTGCCCACGGGCTCTATGTCTAGCAAGCCTACATTGCGCTTACCTGTCTGCAAGACTTCTTGCCCGGGTCCATGCCCCTTGACTTCAGCTGAAGGGCTATAGACACGCATCAGTTCAAACGGAATGCGAAACGTCTCACCATCAGAAAATTTCACTTCCAACACACGACTCGCACTGTGGGCGGTGATGTCCTCAGGTGTTGGAGAGTCAGTTTTTAGTCCAGCCATTTAGACCAATACCCTTTCGATGCCGCCAGCATTAGCCACTTGCACATATTGCGCCATCCACTCTTTGCCCAAAATTTTGTTAGCCATCTCGACCACGATGTAGTCAGCCTCTAGTAAGCCATTTTGCAAGTCGTTGCCATAGCGGCTGAGTCCTTGCAAGCAACTTGGGCAGCTGGTGAGAATTTTTAAGTCACCCTTCGCCTCGCCTGTCATGCTGCGTAATGCAGTTTCATCGGCGCGCAACTCTTCTTCCTTGCGAAAGCGCACCTGGGTCGAAATGTCAGGTCGGGTCACCCCCAACGTGCCCGATTCGCCACAGCAACGTTCGCTTTTTAAGATTTGGTCGCCCATCAAAGCCTTCACGGTCTTCATCGGGTCTTGCTGCTTCATGGGGCTGTGGCAAGGGTCGTGGAACAAGTAGCCCGTCTGTTGGCTGGCGTTGAGTTGTATGCCCTTCTCCAACAAATACTCATGGATATCGACGATGCGACAGCCGGGGAAAATTTTGTCGAACTGGTAGCCCTGCAACTGGTCATAGCAAGTGCCGCAACTCACCACCACGGTTTTGATGTCGAGGTAGTTCAGCGTGTTGGCCACACGGTGAAACAACACGCGGTTATCCGTGATGATTTTTTCTGCCTTGTCAAACTGACCACTGCCGCGCTGTGGATAACCACAACACAGATAACCAGGCGGCAATACCGTTTGCACACCCGCATGCCACAGCATGGCTTGGGTGGCGAGTCCTACTTGGCTGAACAAACGTTCAGAACCACAACCAGGGAAATAGAACACGGCCTCAGTATCTGAGGTGGTAGTTTGAGGGTTACGGATGATGGGCACGTAGTCTTTGTCTTCGATGTCCAACAAAGCACGCGCAGTTTTTTTAGGCAAGTTGCCCGGCATCTTCTTGTTGATGAAGTGGATGATCTGCTGCTTGACGGGCGCAGTCCCCACCGTGGCAGGCGGCGCATTAGTTTGCTTACGCGCGACCACGCGCAACACGTCATTGGCAAAGCGTTGCAACTTCATGCCCACATCGACCATAGCACTGCGCGCAAACTTAATGGTCTCAGGGTTGGTGGCGTTGAGCATGAACATCGCAGCCGCATTGCCAGGCCTGAATGTTTTTTGGCCCATCTTGCGCAAGAGGTTGCGCATATTCATGGACACCTCACCAAAGTCAATCTTCACAGGGCAAGGCGAGAGGCACTTGTGGCAGACGGTGCAATGGTCGGCCACGTCTTCGAACTCTTGCCAATGTTTGATCGACACACCACGACGTGTTTGCTCCTCGTACAAGAAGGCCTCGACCAACAAAGACGTCGCCAAAATTTTGTTACGTGGGCTGTAGAGCAAATTCGCGCGCGGCACATGGGTCGCGCAAACAGGCTTGCACTTGCCACAACGCAAACAATCTTTGACGCTGTCGGCAATAGCACCAATGTCAGACTGCTGCATGATGAGTGACTCGTGGCTCATCAAACCAAAACTAGGGGTGTAGGCTTGACTCAGATTAGCGTCGCGAACAATGTTCTGAGATGCATCATGGCGCAATAATTTACCTTTGTTGAAACGCCCCTGAGGATCGACGCGCTTTTTGTAGTCAGCAAACGGCTGCAACTCAGCGTCTGTCAAAAACTCAAGCTTGGTGATGCCGATGCCGTGCTCACCAGAAATCACGCCATCCAATGAACGCGCCAGCACCATGATGCGGGCCACCGCCTCGTGGGCGGTTTGCAGCATCACATAGTTGTCGCTGTTGACGGGGATGTTGGTGTGCACATTGCCGTCACCTGCGTGCATGTGCAAAGCAATCCAGACGCGGCCTTTGAGAACACGTTGGTGAATGGCATTGCATTCGTCCAAGATGGGTTGGAACTGCGCGCCTGTGAAAACGTTTTCGAGCACGGCACGAATTTGCGTTTTCCAACTCGCGCGTAGGCTGTGGTCTTGCAGTTGCGAGAACAGTGCGTCGCAGTTGTCCAGCCACTGCTGCCATGTGCCACGCACATCGGCCAACACCGCACGCGCTTGTTGAACGCGCTCACCTAGAAGCTCTGGCGAAGGCACGTCATTGGCGTCATCCATCGCGCCCAACGGCAAATTGCCTTCAGCAAAAAATGCATCCAAGGCGTCACACAAGTCGAGCTTGTTGCGCAAAGAGAGTTCGATATTTAAGCGCTCGATGCCGTCGGTGTACTCGCCCATGCGTGGCAGGGGTATGACGACGTCTTCGTTGATCTTGAAGGCATTGGTGTGACGACTGATAGCGGCCGTGCGTTTGCGATCGAGCCAAAATTTCTTGCGCGCTTCGGGGCTGATGGCGACAAAACCTTCACCACTGCGCGAATTGGCCAGACGCACGACCTCTGATGTTGCACGCGCCACGTCGTCCGCGTTGTCGCCCGCGATATCGCCCACCAACACCATCTTGGGCAAGCCACCGCGCTTGCTTTTGGTGGCGTATCCCACAGCCTTGAGATAACGGTCGTCGAGATGCTCCAAGCCCGCCAACAGGGTGTTGGTGCGCTTTTGTTCGGCGAACATAAAGTCTTTGATTTCAACAATGCTAGGGACTGCATCTTTGGCGTTTCCAAAGAACTCTAAGCAGACCGTGCGCGTGTGCTCGGGCATACGGTGAAGAATCCAACGTGCGCTGGTGATCAAACCATCACAGCCTTCTTTTTGTATGCCAGGCAGGCCACTTAAAAATTTATCGGTGACGTCTTTGCCCAGGCCTAATTTGCGAAAGCTTTGTCCTGGGATGTCGAGACGCTCTTGGCGTACCGGCGTTTTTCCGTCGGCTTCAAAATAGCGCAGCTCAAAACTTGCCACATCTGCGTCATGGATCTTGCCCAAGTTGTGTCCAACGCGTGTCACCTCTAACCACTGCGCGTCGGGCGTGACCATGCGCCAACTGGCGAGGTTGTCAAGCGCTGTGCCCCAGAGCACAGCTTTTTTGCCGCCAGCATTCATGGCGATGTTGCCGCCTATGCAAGAAGCCTCAGCAGACGTGGGGTCTACCGCAAAAACAAAACCTGCGCGCTCAGCGGCGTCTGCCACACGCTGGGTCACAACACCCGCCTCGGTCCAAATCGTGGGCACAGGTTTTTCAAGCCCTTCCAACTGGATGTGCTCGACCTCAGTCATCGCTTCGAGCTTTTCGGTGTTGATGACAGCACTCTTCCAAGTGAGAGGCACTGCACCACCGGTGTATCCGGTGCCACCACCGCGCGGGACGATGGTCAAGCCCAAATCGATACAGCCTTTGACCAAGCCCGCCATCTCGACTTCGGTGTCAGGCGTAAGCACCACGAACGGATATTCGACGCGCCAGTCGGTTGCGTCTGTCACATGGGACACGCGCGACAAACCATCAAACTTGATGTTGTCGTTCGCCGTGTATTTTTTTAGTTGACGCGCTGTTTTTTTACGCAAACTTGCAATCGCTTCAAACTCGGCATTGAAAGCCTCTACAGCGCGGCTCGCGGCCTCTAGCAATTGGCCCACCAGGGCATCGCGCTCGGCGTCTTCGTTAGAGCGACGGCGCTGTACTTCTCCCAAGCGGTGGTGCAAGGCGTCTACCAACTGGCGACGGCGCTGGGGGTTGTCCAGCAAGTCGTCTTGTAAGTAGGGGTTACGTTGAACTACCCAAATATCGCCCAGCACTTCGTACAGCATGCGCGCAGAACGACCCGTGCGACGCTCTTGGCGCAAGCGCAAAAGTAAATCCCAGACCTCAACACCCAACAATCTGATGACGATTTCGCGGTCAGAAAAAGAGGTGTAGTTGTAGGGAATTTCGCGCAGTCGGGGCGCTTCCGTGGGATTTGCTAGCAGTAAATTTAGCGGGGTGGGGGCGTTCATATTAGGGTTACACGGGCAACTGCGCATGTTACCGCAGGGCTCTAGATACGGGGCTTTGTAGGGGCTATTCGTACCAACCGCGACACATGATCCACTGCGCGCTTGCGCACACCACGACCAACACGCCGTAGGTGGCCATCTTGCCATCGATGCCGAAGAAAACTAAACCACCGACCAACACCAACGAACCCAATACGGCACTGACGCTTAGCTGACGCAACCAACTCCAGCGAGATTCTGGTAACCAACGGCGCGCTGCGAACTGGGCAAACACCACACAGAAAAACGCAACGCCCCATGCTGGCGCAAAAAAGTTAAGCAAGTGAATTAGTTGGTCTACCGGGCCCATAGGCGTCAATTTTATAATTCGACGATGGCAGTCTGGGCTCTTGGCCTCAATCACAACACCGCCCCGCTCGATTTGCGGGGCCGTTTTGCTTTTGCGACCGAACAAATGGGGGTCACCTTAGATGGACTGCGACAAGCCGTGTCGCAAGACAGCGAGGTCGCCATTTTGTCGACCTGTAACCGCACAGAAATTTACGGCGCTGGTGGGGAGAAGCAAATCCAGCAAACCTTGGACTGGCTTGCCCACTCTGGTGGCGTTACTTCCGATGCACTGAAGTCCCATACCTATACCCTGCAAGAAAACGACGCCGCGCGGCATGCGTTCAGGGTAGCGAGTGGGCTCGATTCCATGGTGCTGGGCGAGCCACAAATTTTGGGGCAAATGAAAGACGCGGTGCGCGCCGCATCGGACGCAGGCGCTTTGGGCACCACCCTCAACCAACTCTTCCAACGCTCGTTTGCGGTGGCGAAAGAAGTACGCAGTTCCACCGAGATCGGTGCGCATTCGATCAGCATGGCTGCTGCCGCTGTACGCTTGGCCTCCCAGTTATTTGAAGACTTGGAAGAGACACACGTGCTGTTTGTCGGCGCGGGCGAAATGATCGAGTTGTGCGCCACCCACTTCGCCGCCAAGAGCCCGCGCAGCGTAGCGGTGGCCAACCGCACCTTGGAGCGTGGCGAAAAAATCGCCACGCACTTCGGCGGCTCCGCGTTGCGTTTGGGTGAGTTGCCTGATCGCTTGCACGAATTTGACATCGTCGTCAGTTGTACCGCCAGCACGCTGCCCTTGATTGGCTTGGGTGCTGTCGAGCGCGCTTTGCGCAAACGCAAACACCGCCCGATGTTCATGGTCGACTTGGCCGTGCCGCGCGATATCGAGCCTGAGGTGAAGTCGCTGTCCGACATCTATTTGTATACCGTGGACGACTTGTCGGAGGTGGTGCAAACAGGCCAAGCCAATCGACAAGCCGCTGTGGCGCAAGCCGAGGCCATCATCGATGCGGGCGTGCAGAGCTTTGCCCACTGGTTGGACCAACGCAGCAATGTGCCCTTGATACAAGAACTCAACGCGCAAGCAGATGCCTGGCGTGAATCTGAATTAGCCCGTGCGCATAAGTTGCTTGCAAAGGGCGAGTCGCCAGAGGCCGTGCTTGAGGCACTGTCTAAGGGACTGACCCAAAAAATGCTGCACGGAGCGATGGCTGAGCTTCACACGGGCGACGCCCTGGCGCGCGATAAAGCGCGCTATGCGATTGAGCATTTCTTTTTACGTAACAACCGTTAGGGTCTGCGGCTATGAAACCCTTCTTACGCGCTCAGCTTGAGCGCTTTGCACAACGGCTGTCTGAGCTGGATTTTTTGCTCTCGCGTGAGGACATCATGCAAGACATGTCGCAGTTCTTAGTGCTATCTCGCGAGCACACAGAGCTGACCGCCAGCGCGAGCCGCTACACGCGTTACCAACAGCGCGAGTCTGACCTGCAAGCCGCCCAGCAGATGCTGCAAGACAGCGGGTCGGATGACGCACTGCGCGAGATGGCGCAAGAAGAAGTCGCCAGCGCCGAAGTCGAGTTGACCCAGCTCGAATCCGAGTTGCAGCGCATGCTCTTGCCCAAAGACCCCGACGACGCGCGCCCTGTATTTTTAGAAATCAGGGCGGGCACCGGTGGCGACGAGTCCGCCCTGTTTGCGGCGGACTTGCTGCGCATGTACATGCGCTTTGCAGAACGCCAAGGTTGGCGCAGTGAGATCGTGAGCGAGTCGGCCAGTGAACTCGGCGGCTACAAAGAGGTAGTGGTGCGCATTGACGCAAGCTCCTCCGGCGATGGCGTGTATGGCTTACTCAAGTTTGAGTCTGGTGGCCACCGTGTGCAACGCGTGCCGACGACCGAAACGCAAGGACGCATCCACACCAGCGCCTGCACGGTGGCGGTGTTGGCCGAACCCGACGAAGCGCAAGCCATCAAGATCAATCCGTCTGACTTACGCATTGACACCTTTCGAGCCAGCGGTGCCGGCGGACAGCACATCAACAAAACTGACTCTGCGGTGCGTATCACCCACTTACCCACCGGCATCGTGGCTGAGTGCCAAGACGGACGCAGCCAACATAGCAACAAGGCGCAGGCCCTGCGGGTGTTGACGGCGCGCATTCAAGAAAAAGAGCGCTCAGAGCGTGCCGCCAAAGACGCGGCCTTGCGCAAAGGCTTGATCGGCAGTGGTGACCGCAGCGACCGCATCCGCACTTACAACTTTCCGCAAGGGCGTTGGACGGATCACCGCATCAACCTGACGCTCTACAAGCTCAACACCATCATGGAAGGCGACTTGGGCGAGGCCATGCAAGCACTGCGACACGCGCACGAGGCCGAGCAGTTGGCGGCTTTGGAAGTCAATGCGTGACGTCTACTGAAAGCACACCACCTTTGACGGTGCAGCAAGCAATTCAGCTTGCCCAAGAGCAGTTTGGTTTACCCCGCCTCGATGCCCAGATGCTGCTCTTGCACGCTTGCGGGTTGCCGATACATGACCGCGCTTGGTTGCTGGCTCATAGCAACGAGGTGTTGAACGTCAAGCTTGAAAAGCAGTTTCTTGATTTCTTGCAACGACGCGCCAGCCTAGAACCCCTCTCATACATCACGGGCGTGAAAGAGTTTTTTGGCTTGCAATTGCATATCGATAACCGCGTGTTAGACCCCCGCCCTGAGACTGAAACGCTGGTGGAGTGGGCGCTATCCTGCGTGGCAGATACCTCCCAGCCGCACATCGCAGACTTAGGTACTGGTAGCGGCGCTATTGCTCTGGCCATCCAACATAGCCTGCCAAGCGCCAAAGTCACCGCCGTGGATGCGAGCGCTGATGCGATAGACGTAGCGACTGCCAACGCGCAACGCCTTGGGTTGGACTTAGCGTTCTGCGTGGGCAACTGGTGCGCGCCGTTGGCAGGTCAATCGTTCGATCTGATCGTGAGCAACCCGCCTTACATCGCAGACGGTGACATCCACTTGGCGCGATTGACACACGAACCTGTGTCCGCCCTCGTGGCAGGCTCTGACGGTTTAGATGACTTACGCCAAATCGTGGCGCAAGCTAGTGGGCACCTCAAGCCGGGTGCATGGTTATTGCTAGAGCACGGGTTTAACCAAGCCCAGGCGGTCCAAGCGCTGCTCGGCAACCAAGGGTTTGTGTCGGTGGAAAGCCGCCCTGATCTTGCGGGCATCTTGCGCTGCACGGGCGGGCAGTGGCCAAGGGTGAAATAATAGGGTTTTGTTTGGGAGCAAAGTTATGAGTGATGTGCAACAACGCATAGATGAATTGGTCAAGGGCAACGAGGTCTTGCTCTTTATGAAGGGCAACGCCAGTTTTCCTATGTGCGGGTTTTCAGGACGCGCCATTCAAGTGCTCAAAGCTTGCGGGGTAGACGCCAAGAACATCGCTACCGTCAACGTGCTAGACGACGCTGAAATTCGCCAAGGCATCAAGGAATACAGCAACTGGCCGACTATCCCCCAGCTCTACATCAAAGGTGAATTTATCGGTGGCTCAGACATCATGATGGAGATGTATGAGTCGGGTGAGTTGCAGAAGGTCATCACCGGCTAATTGCTCGTGATGAAAAAGGGCTTCTAAAAAGAAGCCCTTCAAAAAGTTTTAGCGTAGCGCGCTAATTAAATGACCGCTGATTTTGTCCAACGACATTTGCGTTGGTTCCGCATCCCTACGATGTTGGTACTCGACAAACCCATCTTTTAATCCACGGTCACCAACCGTGACGCGGTGCGGCACACCGATCAACTCCCAATCAGCAAACATCGCACCGGGGCGCTCGCCTCGGTCGTCCAAGATCGCATCGACGCCCGCTTTGAGTAAGTCTTGGTACAAATTCTCGGACGCAGTTTTCACTGCCTCGCTGCGGTCCATGCCGATCGGACAAATCACCACCGTGAAAGGCGCAATGGCATCGGGCCAGATGATGCCTTTGGCGTCGTGGTTTTGCTCAATCGCTGCCGCAGGCAAGCGTGTGATGCCGATGCCGTAGCAACCCATCTCCATGAATTGTGGTTTGCCGTTTTCATCCAAGAACGTGGCGTTCATCGCCTTGGAGTATTTGGTGCCGAGGTAGAAAACGTGGCCCACTTCAATACCGCGTTCGATCGCCAAGCTGCCTTTGCCGTCTGGAGAGGCATCGCCTGTGACGACGTTACGGATGTCCGCCACCAAGTCGGGCTCGGGCAAATCACGGCCCCAGTTGACGCCTGTGTAGTGAAAGTCCGCCACGTTGGCGCCACAAATCCAGTCGTGCATCACGGCTACGTCGCGGTCTGCCACGACTTTCAAGGCTTGTTTCAGTTGCACAGGACCTAAGTAGCCTGGCTTACAACCGAAGTGCGATTCAATCTCGGTGAGAGTTGCAAAGCGAAAGCCGCCTTCAAAGCCTGGTAACTTGCCGACTTTGACTTCGTTCATCTCGTGGTCGCCACGCACTAACAACAGCCAGACTGTGGTCTTGGCGATTTCGCC